>Ga0256841_1000013_pt1 | contig 230383 bp, 185 predicted proteins | sample 356308metaG_FD_185971 | JGI IMG/M metagenome (GOLD analysis project Ga0256841, IMG submission 185971) | Hydrothermal vent microbial communities from Mid Atlantic Ridge, Atlantic Ocean - 356-308 | ecosystem: Environmental > Aquatic > Marine > Hydrothermal vents | place: Atlantic Ocean: Mid...
CAAGACGCTGCTGATTTCCGGGGCGACCGGCATCGCCGCCGCGGCAGCGCGCCAGGCGGGCGCGGAGGGAGCGCGGCTGTTCCTGGTAGCTCTAGGCGAGGACGAGTGCGCCGCGATCCGGGACGAGCTTGCCGCCGCGGGCGTGGCCGTACGGACGCTCGCCGGGGATCTGACCCGGCCGGAGACGGCCGGCCGGGCGGTCGAAGAATGCGTGGCCGCTTTCGGGCGCATCGACGGCCTGTTCAACGTGGCGGGCGGCAGCGGACGGCGGTTCAGCGACGGCCCGTGGCACGAGTGTACGGAGGACGGCTGGCACGCCACCCTGGCGATGAACCTGACCACGACGTTCCTGCTCACCCGCGAGGTACTGAAACAGATGCTCCGCCAGGAGCCCGACGCCGAGGGCCGCCGCGGGGCGATCGTCAACACCGGCTCGGTGACCGCCTTCCACCCCGAGCCGGAACGCTTCGCCACCCACGCCTATGCCGCCGCCAAAGGGGCCATCGAGGCGCTCACCGTCGCCGCCGCTTCCTACTACGCGCGCTGGAAGATCCGGGTGAACGCAGTGGTCCCGGCGCTGGTGCGCACCCCGATGAGCCGCCGCGCCCAGGCCGACGCCGGGATCATGGAGTTCATCGCCCGCAAGCAGGCGCTGGCCGGGGGCATCCTCGAGCCCGAGGACGTGGCGCGCGCCGCCTTGTTCCTGCTGAGCGGCGAGGCTCGCAACATTACCGGCGAAGTGCTCGCCGTGGATGGCGGCTGGCGCCTCGGCTAGACGGCGCTTCCCTGCCCCGCGCAGCGGTTCTGATAGCCTGAGTAATTTCGATGCGCCCGCTCCGCCTCATCCTCGCGCTGGCTGCAGTCCTGGCCCTGGGCGGCTGTCATCGCTCCGAGGGCCCGTACCCGTCGCGGGAGATCAAGCTGATCGTCCAGGCCGCGCCCGGCGGGCTCTCTGACACGGTTTCGCGGGTGATCGCGGCAGGCATGGAACCCGTGCTGGGCGTGCCGGTCGTTTGCGAGAACAAGCCCGGGGCCGCCGGAGCGCTCGCCTTCTCCTACGTGACGCGGCGTCCGCCGGACGGCTATACGATCGGCCACGGGCCGGTGGAGATCGCCATGGTGCGGGCGCTGGGCTTCGCGCAGGTGGGCCCGGAAGACATGGACCTGCTGTGCCTGGTGTCGAAGACGCAGCCGGTGCTGGCGGTGCACGCCGACGCCCCATGGCAGGATCTGGGGGCTTTCCTGAAGGCGGCGCGGCAGCGGCCCGGCTTCTACGTGGTGGGAAACTCGGGGACGGGCTCGATCTGGCACATCAACGCGCTGCTGCTCGAGCGGACCACGGGCATCCGGCTGATCCATTGTCCGTTTGGGGGATCATCGGCTTCGCTGACGGCGCTGCTAGGGCGGCACCTGGACGCTGCGGTGGCCGGGGCCGGCGAAGTGGCCCCGCACGTGGCGGCCGGCGGACTGCGCGTCCTGGCCGTGCTCGACGCGCGGCGCTCGAGGATCTTTCCGGATATCCCGGCGATCACCGAGTTCGGCTACGAGCCGGGAGCCAGCGCCTGGAGCGGCTTCTACGCTCCTCGGGGGCTGCCGGCCGACCGCCGGGACAAGCTCGTCGCCGCCATCCGGCGCGCCTTCGAGACGCCGGCCTTCCAGAAGGTGTGCGAGCAGCGGGGCATGGAACCGGTGTTTCTGCCGCCGGAGGAATTCCGGAAGTTTGCGTTGGAACAAGCGCAGTTCTTCGCCCGGGTGATTCCGGAACTGTTGAAAGGGGGCGCATGAGCAGGCGAGGCGATCTGGGCGTAGGCGCGGCCTTCCTGGCGCTGGGCTTGGTTCTGGTGGTGACCGGGATGGGGTTTCCTCCCGGGATGGCGGGTCTGCCCGGCCCGGGGTTCTTCCCGGTGACGATCGGCGCCGTCGTGTGCCTGTTGTCGGGCGCTCTGTTGTGGCAGGCCCGGAGAACGCCGGCCGGCGGGACGGCTGCAGCGCCGCTCCATGACAAGGGCCGGTTGGCCGTGGCCGTGGCCTTGCTCGCGGGCTACCTGCTGCTGTGGGGCGTCGTGCCCTTCCCGCTCCGGACGTTCGTGTTCTTGCTGGCCTTTCTGCGCCTGGCGCAGGAGCGATGGCGGTCGGCCGCGGCGGTGTCGGCAGTGCTGACGGCCGCCGTCGTGGCCGCCTTTCAATTCGGTTTGCGGGTGTCGCTGGAGTAGGCGATGGAGAGCTTCGCCGCGGGTTTGCAAGCAGTCCTGCAGTGGGACGTGCTGCTGTTCCTGGCGACCGGCGTCCTGCTCGGGGCAGTGTTCGGCGCCTTGCCGGGCCTGACGGCGACCATGGGCGTGGCGGTGCTGACGCCGCTGACCTTCTGGGTCTCGGCCGAGAAAGGCCTGGCGATGTTGCTCGGCATCTACTGCGGGGCGATTCCGGCCGGGGGCATTCCGGCGATCCTGCTGAACATACCCGGCACGCCGGCCTCGATCGCCGCCACCTGGGACGGCTATCCGATGGCGAAAGCGGGCCGGGCGGGCCTGGCGCTGGGCATCAACGCGGCGACGGCGCTGATGGGGCAGTGGATCAGCTTCGCGTTTCTGGCGCTGGCGGCCTTTCCCATCGCGGCCTTCGGCCTGAGGTTCGGCCCGGCCGAGTACTTCGGGCTGGCGCTGTTCGGCATCAGCCTGATGGCGGGGGTCTCGAGCGGGAATGTATTGAAAGGGATGCTGGCCGGGATGTTCGGCCTGGCGCTCTCGACGGTGGGGCTGGACCCGATGACGGCGTGGCCGCGCTACACCCTGGGGGTTTCCGAGCTTCTCGACGGCGTCTCGTTCATTCCGTTCATGATCGGGCTGTTCGGCCTGGGCGAGGTGCTGGGGCAGATGACCGAGGGGGGCGGTCCGCGGGCGGCCTTACCCCCGGCGTTGGGCCGGATCCTGCCCCGGTGGAGCGAGTGGAAGCGGATGCTCCGGCCGGGCGTGCTCGGGTCGGGCGTCGGCACCCTGGTAGGGGCGATTCCGGCGGCGGGGGGCGACATCGCCTCGGTGATCGCCTGGGAGCAGGCGCGGCGGCTCTCCCGCCGGGGGCAGGAGTTCACGAAGGGCTCGGTGGAGGGCCTGGCGGCGGCGACCGGGGCGTGCAACGCGGCCATCGGCGGGGCGATGACGACGATGTTGACGCTGGGGATTCCCGGCGACGCCCCGTCGGCGGTGCTGATCGGCGCGCTGCTGATCCACGGGATCCAGCCGGGGCCGCTACTGTTCCGGGACCACGCGGGGCTGGTCTACACGATCGTGGTCACCATGGCGCTGGCGGCGGTGGGGATCGCGGTTCTCGGACTCGTGGCCGCCCGGCCGCTGGCCCGGGCCTTGCGGATTCCACGGCCGTGGCTGTGGGCGGGCATCGTGCTGATGGGGATCGTCGGCTCCTACGCCTTGAATAACAGCGTCGCCGACGTGTGGGTGATGTTCGCCGCCGGCCTGCTCGGGCTGCTGTGCCGGCGGTTCGCCGTTCCGTTGGGACCGCTGGTGCTGGGGCTGATCCTGGGTCCCATCATGGAGGCGAATCTGCGGCGGGCGTTGATTCTGAGCCGGGGCGATTGGGGGGCGGTACTGGATCGCCCTATCGTGATGTTCTTTCTGGCCGCCACCGTCGCCTCGCTGCTGTGGCCACTGATCCGGAAGGGCCGCGTGGCCCCCGGCTCAGCCGCCGGAAGCAAGTGACTCGATCAGTTCGATGGGGATGGGCCAGCGCCCTTCCACGCGGTCGCCGACGCTCTGAAACTCGCCCTTGGTGAGCACACCGCTGAGGTCGCGCGGGTTGGGCTGTTTCCGCTCCTTGCTCAACAGGCGGCGAAGCAGGCGGGTGGCCGCCTGCAGACGGCCGGCCAACGTCTCGGCCTCGCGGGGTGACCGGCATTGGACCCGCAAGCGGGCTTCGAATCCCGTAGGGACGGCATCCATGGCGAGAACCAGGCGTTCGGCGTTGGCCAGGGGGCGGGCGAAGGCTTTCGTGCCGGCGGGGAGCCAGTCACGGTCACGGAGCATCCAGCCGGGCATCATGACCCACACGGGTTCGGCGGGCACATTCTCTGGGTTCAGTTCCCGCTTCGGCCACTGGTACTCGTATCCGGCGTATGGGTTCGCGCCTGAAACAAGCACCAGAACCCGCGTCGTCAACGGGAAGAAAGAAATCCATCGTTCCGGCGTGCTTCCATGCAAGCGGCAATAGGCGTTGAGGCACTGGCCGGCACGCTGCTCGGTGTAGCGGTAGATCCGCTTCCAGTCGAAGCGTCCCCGGGCGAAGAAAGCGGTCTCCGTAGAACTCCAGACCGCGAGCAGCTCATCGAGGTCGTCGCGATAGTCGAACCCGGTTTCGCGCACGAAGGCCCGATAATCGGGTTCCTCGTCGGCCGGACTTCCCGCCAGGACGCCCAGTAGTCCGCTGGCGCGCAGTGCAGCGACATCGACGTAGACGAGCAGCCGGTCTTGGTCGGGCAGCCGATCGAGCCACCGAACAACGGTTTCCTCGTGGGCAGTCGTCCAACGCCACAAGCTGAGAGCCAGCACCACGCAGGCGGCGCCCACGAGAGCTGCCAGCAGTAAAGGGCGCACACGGAACGCCATCACTCAACGTTACCAGGGTCGCAGTCTAGTGCGCTGCCGCCGCCGGTTGCGGGCGATGCTCCCGCCACAGTTCGATGTACGGCTTCAGCTCCTCCATGAGCTGCTGGAACTGCTCGATGTAGAGTGACTGCTTGCCGTCACTCCAGGCTGCCTCCGGGTTCGGGTGGACTTCGATCATGAGGCCGTCGGCGCCGATCGCCACGCCGGCTTTGGCGAGCGGCGGGACCAGGCTGCGCCGGCCGGTCGCATGACTCGGGTCGAGCAGCACGGGCAAGTGGGTCTTCTCCTTGAGTACCGCCACTGCGGTGATGTCGCAGGTGTTCCTCGTTTCGGTCTCGAAAGTGCGGATGCCGCGCTCACACAGGATCACTTGCGAATTCCCGTGGGCGACGATGTACTCGGCCGACATGAGGAGTTCCTTGATCGTCGAACTCATCCCCCGCTTGAGCAGGATGGGCTTCCCGACGCCGCCGAGGGCTTTGAGCAAAGCGAAGTTCTGCATGTTGCGGGCGCCGATCTGCAGGACGTCGGCATACTCGGCTACGACCGGGACGTTACGATCGCTCATCACCTCGGTGACGATAGCCAGGCCGGTAGCCTCCTTGGCCTTACGCAGCAGCTTCAGCCCGTGCTCCTGGAGACCCTGAAAGTCGTAGGGAGAAGTCCGAGGCTTGTAAGCGCCGCCGCGCAGCAGCCTGGCGCCGGCTTTGGCGACCCCTTCGGCAGCCCGCATGATCTGGTCTTCGGACTCGACCGAGCAGGGCCCGGCGATGATAGTAAAGTCACTCCCCCCGAACTCCGCGCCGTTCACCCTGATCACGGTATTCTCCTTTCGGAACTCCCGACTCACGAACTTGTACGGGGCGGAAATCGCCACCGCCTTCTCGACCTGGTCCATTGCTTCGAGGGCCTCCAGACACGGCGTGACATCGCCGATGCCGACAGCGCCGATCACCACGCGCTCCTCCCCTTCGATGGTGTGGATTTTGTAACCGAACTCCCGGATGCGGCGGCACACGGCTTCGATCTCCTCCCTGGTGGAGTGTCGTCTCATCGAAATGATCATGACTACCTCGCCATGGGGGTGTTCCCCAAAAGAAAAAGCCCCACTCGCCGCGAGTGGGGCTGGTCTGGAAATCTCTTTGCGTCCGGCCTATACCAACTCCACCCGCGACTCAGCCATAAGGCCAAAATCGAAAGGCGAAGCTGGGATAGGGGTACCGCATCAAGAGAAACAGTGTAAGACAAACTCCGGGCGAATGCAAGGCCAAAATTCAGCGGCGGACCGGCCGCTGGACGGGAGGCGCCCCTCCGCGCTCTACCTCCCCGCGGCGCCCGTAGATCCGCACGACGTTTTCCATCAGCTTCAGCCCGCAGTCGTCCTCGAGCGTCAGGATCGATTCGGGGTGAAACTGTACGGCCTCAACGGGCAGCTCCTTGTGGCGGACGCCCATGATCACCCCGTCGTCGGACTCGGCAGTGATTTCCAGGCAGGAAGGCAGCTTCTCGCGGACGGCGTAGAGCGAGTGATAGCGGCCTACTTTGAAGCGCTCCGGGAGGCCGGCGAAGACGCCGGCGCCTTGGTGATGCACAATCGACGGCTTGCCGTGCATCGGGTAGTCGAGCACGCCGAGCTCGCCGCCGAAGGCTTCGACGGCCCCTTGCAGGCCGAGACAGACGCCGAATACGGGAATGCCGCGGGCGGCGGTTTCCCGCACGAGATCCGGGACGCCGAAGTCGGCGGGACGGCCAGGTCCCGGCGAGATGAAGACGATGTCGGGCGCTTCCTTTTCCAACAGCTCCATGGGGAAGCCCCAGCGGTAGGTGACCACCGTGGCGCCGGTCTGACGAACGTAGTTCGATAGGGTGTGGATGAAGCAATCCTCGTTGTCGACCAACAGCAGCTTGGCACCCTCGCCGGGGCGCTCCCGGATTTCGACGCGAGGCGTCTGGGGTTCGGGCTCCTCCCGGATGGCGCGGAAGAATCCGGTGGCCTTCATTCGCGTTTCGCGCTCCTCTTGCTCGGGAATCGAGTCGTACAGCAGCGTGGCGCCGACCCCGTATTCGGCCTTCCCGTTGCGCAGGTGAACAGTGCGGATCAGGATGCCGGTGTTCATGTCGCCGTTGAGCGAGATCATGCCGATAGCGCCGCCGTACCAGCCGCGAGGGGTCTTTTCGAGGTCTTCGATCGCCTGGGCCGCGGCCTTCTTCGGGGCTCCGATCATGGTCACCGACCACATGTGGGTCAGGAAAGCGTCGAGAGAGTCGAAACCCTCGGCCAGAATCCCCTCCACATGGTCTACCGTGTGGAACACGCCGGCGTAAGCTTCGATCAGGCGCCGGCCGATGACCTTGACCGAGCCGGGCACGCAGACGCGGGACTTGTCGTTGCGGTCCACGTCGGTGCACATGGTAAGCTCGGACTCTTCTTTCGGCGAGGCGAGCAGGTCGCGGATGCTCTCGGCGTCGCGGAGTGGATCGCCGGTGCGCTTGGCGGTACCGGAAATCGGCGAGGTCTCCACGCGGCGGCCTTCGACGCGGACGAACATCTCCGGCGAGGCGCCGACCAACTGTTCGTCGCCGAATTGCAGGAAGAACTCGTAGGGGCTGGGACTGGCCACCTGAATCCTCCGGAACAGCTCCGAGGGACTCTCCGAGAAGGGGGTGCTGAAGGTCTGGCGCAGGACGACCTCATAGAAGTCGCCGCGGCGCATGCCCTCACGGACGGTTTCCACCTTGGCCATATACTCTTCCGGCGTGTGGTCGGAGACCACCTTGCCCGGGGGCAGCCGGGGCGTCTCCGGGACCTTCTCGCCGGAACGGGCGAGCCCCAGTGTGGAGTGCCTGCCCCACTCGAAGTCGTACTCGTAGCGGTGGATGACCTCCTTCTTGCGGTCCATGAAGTAGATGTCGTCGCAGAGGAACAAGTGGAGGTCTTTCGGCCGGTGGCGGGGCTTTTTCTGCTCGATGGGGTCGAAGCGGTAAAGAAGGTCGAAGCCGAAGGCGCCGACGAGCGCGAGGTGAGGATCATTGCCGGGGCGGAACTCGTTGATCAGGGCCCGGATCACGGAGAAGGCCGACGGCTGTTTACTGCGTTCCTCTTCCGGAAACAGGGCGGGCAGAGGCTTCAGCACTCCCGCGATGGCGCCGTTCGTGAGCTCGCAGCTCTCCCAGTGCGGATGATCTTTCAGGATCTCGAAGAAGATCCGGTTCAAAACCTCGCCGCGCGCGTTCAGCGGCCGGAAGTCTACCCGGCGCTCGAAGGCGACAATCTCCAGCGGCGGGCGAATCGAGGCGATGTCCCACCGCGAGTAACGGCCGGGATACTCGTAGCCCGAGGAGAGGTAGATTCCCCGATACTCGTCCATCTGGCTGAGCAAGTGGGCGAGGCCCCGCTCATACGGGATTGGGGTCACCTGCCGGATCACGGCGATCCCGCTGGCCGTCTCATAGCGCCTGTCGTGCATTGCTCGTTCCATCGCGGGCTCAACCGCCGCCGGCCGGATAAAGTGGTAACCCTTTGCCGCACGAGGGTTGCAGTTGCGTACATCCTGTCCGCCGCGGAGGGTTCGAGCAACAGTGACCGGGACGGTAACCGCGACTTCAGCATAACACGCCGCCGGCGAAGAACGCTTGACGGTTGCTCAGGCGGCGGTTATGCTCGCGGGAGATGAAGCGGAGAAACTTCCTGAAAGTAGCAACACCGCTGCTCGCCTGGCGGGCAGGCCGTACGCAGTCCGATCCGAAACAGGCTGCGATCCGGTCTTCCGTGATGCTGTGGACGCTGCCTGGTTCGCTGGAGGAGAAGCTGGAGCAGGCGGCGCGGGCCGGCATCCAGTCCGTCGAGCTGGGCGGCGAGCATCTGGACTGGGACCGGGCGGAGTTGGACGCGTTCCGCCGCACGGCGCAGTCGTTCCGCCTGGGGATCGATTCCATCACGGCCATCCCGTATCAGCGGATGGACGAGTTCTCGATGGTGAATCCGGAGCGCCGGGAGGCGATGTTGGCCGAGGTGAAGCGCAACATCGAGCGGGCCAGGCGGCTCGAGTGCCCGGTGATCCTGCTGCTCACCGGACGGCGGGTTGAAGGAGTCCCCCGCAAGGAGCAATGGAAGAGCCTGGTAGAGGGGTGCAAGCGCTGCGGCGACCTGGCGGCGAAAGCAGATCTGAAAGCTGTAGTGGAGCCCCTCAACGACAAAGTCGAGACGCCGGGTTATTTCTTGACAACGGTGAAGGACGGCGTCAAGCTGATGCGCGAGGTCGCTCATCCTCACGTGGGGCTCGTCTTCGACATCTATCATGAGCAGGTCCAGACCGGGGACATCATCGACACGATCCGCGAGGCGGCCGATTTTACACGTATCTATCACGTGGCGGACGTGCCGGGGCGCCACGAGCCGGGCACCGGGGAGCTCAATTACACGAACATCTACCAGGCGATCCAGAAGACCGGCTTCCGGGGCTATATTGCAATGGAGTTCGAGCCGACGAAAGATCCGGTGGCTTGTCTCATCGCCGCCGTGGACCAGATGCGGGAAGCCCTGGCGGTCCCCTGACCCGGCCCCCTGCCGGCCAGCTCAGGCCCCCAAGTTGACGCCCTTTACGATGACGGAGATCGGCGTCTCGCCCACCTTCACGCTGAGCACCCAGTCTTCTCCCGTCTGGGCCAGCCCTTGCTGCCAATCGCCCGGCTCGGCCTTCCAAACGGGGATGACCGCCGGGTGGCGCGTGCCGGAGGCTTTTCGGCTCATGTCCATCAGTTGGTCGAAGCTGGGCGTGGCGTTGGCGTCCTTGTCGATGGAAGCTGGAGAAAGCACCAGGAAGTCCCGGCTGGGCTCCACGCCTTGATGCGCACCGTCAACCGGATAGTAACTGAAGCGCAGCGTGTAGACGCCGGGCCGGATCTTCTGGCCGCGGCGGTCTTCGCCGCCATTCGGGTAGCGGATGACACCGATCAGCGTGCCGTGGGGCACCGTGTCCCAAGTGACGTCAACTTCGCCGGTGGGAGGGCCCTCGGGGGAGTCTTTGCGGAACCAGAGTTCCGCGTAGACCTGGCCTTGGTCATCGACAACCTTATAGCCCTGGGGGGCGAGAATCGCCACTATGCCGGGCGAAAGCTCGCCAGGTGGTGGGCCGGCGGGCTGAAGCGCGTAGCCGGCCCACAGAAGTGCGGCGACCGAGACTGACATCAATAGCAACAGAAACCGTTTCATGCGCTCATCGCTCCTCACAATGTGGCCTACCACTTTAATGTTACGCAACTCGAGCGCAGACATGCGCCGGCGGGGCTCGTCAGACCCCGCAAATCAGAACGAACCTGTAACGGATCTGTAACGCGGCTGACACACGCAGGCGGATACAATACGGTGCATAAACCCCATGCAACCCCTGGCGACGCCCCGCGCATTGCAGAAACAGATCACCGCCTCACCCTGGTTCGGAGCCGTTCTTGCCTTTCTGGCGCTCTACGTGTTCCTGGTGGCGGTGCATGGCCTCGGGGGCGGCTTCAAGTCATTGGGCGGCGGGCTGCTGGAAGGGTTTTTCCGAGCGACGACCAATCCGTTTCTGGGCTTGATCATCGGCTTGCTGACGACCACCATCGTCCAGAGCTCTTCGGTGACGACCTCGCTGATCGTGGCGATGGTCGCGGCGCCGGAGAACCCGCTGCCGATTGCCAACGCAGTGCCGATGGTCATGGGGGCGAACATCGGGACGACGGTGACGAACACGATCGTCTCCCTGGCTCACATGGGACGGCCCGACGAATTCCGGCGGGCCTTCGCGGTGGCGACATGCCATGATTTCTTCAACTTCTTCTCTGTCTTGATACTGCTGCCGCTCGAACTGGGAACGGGGTACCTGCAGAAGTCCGCCACGTGGATCGCTTCGGAACTGGCGGGTTCGGTAGAGGGCGTCCATTATCACAGCCCTATCAAGGCGGCGATCAAGGCCGGAGCGAAACCGCTGCATGCTTTCGCTGCCTTCATCAGTGATTCGACCCACGTCCAAGCGATCCTGACGATCACCATCTGCGGCGTGCTGATCTACGCATCGCTACTGACGCTGGTGCGGCTGATGCGCACCTTGCTGCGGGAGAAAGTGGAAGCAGCCGTCTCGCGGGCGCTGGACAGGAATCCGGTGTTCGCGATGCTGATCGGGCTGGTGGTGACGGCGATCATCCAGTCGAGTTCGATCACGACCTCACTGCTCGTGCCGCTGGGCGGCGCGGGAATCATCACCCTCGCCCAGGCGTTTCCGGTAACCATCGGCGCCAACATCGGGACCACGGTCACGGCGCTGCTGGCGTCGCTGGCGGTCACCGGCGAGAACGCGACCGCGGGGGTGGCGATCGCACTGGTGCATTTGCTGTTCAATCTGAGCGGCACCGTACTGATCTATCCGGCGCCCCAGATTCGGCGCCTGCCGCTGGCAGCAGCCCGCCTGCTGGCCGAGGTGGCGGGCCGCAACCGGGTGTTGGCGCTGGCTTATGTTGGTGGACTATTCTATCTGTTGCCGATGGTCCTGGCCGCGCTGAACCACTAGGCGCAGCCGGAAGACTCAGGAGGTCACCATGCTTCAAGAACTACTATCGATCTTCCGGGCCGAGTCACCGCTGCAGAAGATGGCGAGCAATTTTTCGGAAATGCTCACCATCAGCCGCGAACTCGTCGAAAAGGCGGGAGAAGCTTTCTTCAAACACTCCATCTCACCCGAAGAGCGGACGGCCTTGCAGAAGAAGGACGTTCGGGTGAACAAACTGGAACGCCGGATCCGCAAGCAGGTGATCTTCCACTTGTCCATCGACGGCAAGACCCCGGACCTGCCGTACTGCCTGTTGCTGATGAGCCTGGTGAAGGACGTCGAGCGCATCGGCGATTACGCGAAGGAGTTGGCCACGCTCGCCGACCTGCCCTGCGGCACGTTCCCCGAGGGGGCACTGTTCGACGAGCTCAAGGAGATCCGCGCTGGGGTGGAAGCCGACTACCGGAGTGCGGTGGAGGTCGTGCAGGCTGCCGACCGGGAACGGGCTGTCGAGTTGATCCACTGCGGGCGGGACACGGTGGAACGGTGCGAACAGTTGATCCAGCGGATCGCCCAGAGCGACCACACGGCGGGCGAGGCGGTGATCCTCACACTGGGGACCCGCTTCTACCAACGGATTGCCGGCCACGTTCTGAACCTGTTGTCGAGCGTCGTTGTGCCCTTGCACAAGCTGGACTACTACGACGAGAAAGACATCGCCAAGGCGGAGAAGAAGCTCGGCGGGTAAGGCCCGGCGGGCGGCTCGGTCACTGCTTCACTAGTTCCACCCGGCGGTTCTTCGCCCGCCCCTCTTCGGTGTCGTTACTGGCGATGGGAGCGAGCAGACCGACCCCCATGGGGGCCAGCCTGCCCGCGTCGATGCCGTAGTTTTTCACCAAGGCATGCACGACGGCCTCGGCTCGCCGCCGTGACAGGTCCATGTTGTAGTCCAGATCGCCGACGTTGTCGGTGTGGCCGACGACGTAGAGCTTCAACCCCGGATCCTGCTCGAGGAGCTTGGCGATTTCGCTCAGTGTAGATTCCGACTCAGGCTTGATCTCGGCCTTGCCGGTATCGAAATAGAGCCCGTAGAGCGCCACGCTGCCTTTGGCCGCGATGTCCCGGGCCATGGTTTCGGCGTTGACGATCTCGCCGGTATCTTCAGCCTCGCTCTCGATGACGTCGAGCTGCACCAGAACGCGGCCCTCGAACTTCGTATGGGGGGATGTGTGCTCGAAAACGAAGAGCGAGACGTAGACGTCTCCTTCCGAGCGAGGGAGCCTGGCGGAGAGGTAGCGTTCGTCCTTGAAGTGCCCGCTCAACGTGTACTCGTACAGCTCATTGGCGAGTGTGGGGGTAAAGTTGAAGAGACTCCCGCAGGCCGGTGAGAAACAGGAAAACAGCACTTCGAAGCCGGCCTTTTTGAGCGCCCTCTCGTAAGTCCGGTAGACCTGCAGCGTAGAACTGCGCGGCGGGGTCAAATAGAGGATGCGGGTGATCTTCCCTTCCAGGCGCTTGCTCTTTTTCAGAACGACCTTGTCGTTCTTGTCCCTGGTCTGCGGGCCCAGGGCGATGGTGAATTCGTTGTAGTCACGCTGGTCGTAGCCGATAATCGTGGAGCCCTTGAACCGGCCGATCAGCGGGTGGTCCTGGCTGCCGGCTTTGTCGCCGCCCTGCGCCCACAGCGGCGCAACAACGAGAAACAGGCAATAGATGCCGCACGCGCGACTGAGTGGTGTTGTCATGAATCTCCTCCCAGAATCGTTTGTCGATGACCGCCGCCAGGCGGCGGCGCTCAATCGGTGGGAATGGCCCTTCCTATCCCGGCTGTTCAACTGGACGTGTTACCGAGATCGGGAATGGAGGAGCCAGCTTACGCCTCCACCTGAGCATTCCCGGCCGGAGAACCGGCGGCGTTCCCAGTTCGCAAGCGCGCCGGCGCGTCCGGACACCGGGTTCATGATGGATATACACTCGCACTCCTGCCGTTGTCAAGATACGCCGCGGGTGGGCGCCGGCGGGCACAGCGGGAAGGCCGCCTATCGGTCTTCGGGCCCCGGCGCAGGCGGCGCGACGGGCAGACCCGTTCCTTGTCCGGTTGCCGTTTCGCCGCCGCTCTCGAGCAGAGAATCGAGCTGGGCGAGCATGCGGGCAGCAGCGGGGTCGTTCGGATTGGCCGCGCGGAGCTGGTCCATCAATGGACGGACTTCGGTGTAAAGCCCCATCTGGATGTAGAGCCGGGCAAGGTTGCCGTAGGCGCGGGTGAGGCGCGGGTCGAGCTCGATCGCCTTGCGGTACATTTCGATAGCGCGGCCCGTGTTCTCCTGCCTCTCGTAAGCCATGCCGGCGTTGTTGTATACGGAGGCGTCGCTGGGGTTGAGCAGCATGGCCTGCTCGAACTCGCGGAGGGCGGCTTCGTAGTCGCCTTTCATACCGTAGGCGACGCCGAGCATGTCGTGGTAGCCGGCTGACCGCGGGCGGAGTTGCAGGGCGCCCCGGTAGTAGCGGATCGCCTCGTCCGGCCGGTCGAGTTCCAGGTAAGCCTTGCCGATGTTGGCCAAGGTTTCCGGCGAAGAGGGATCCAGGCGGGCCACTTCTTCGAAAGCGCGTATCGCTTCCTGATAGCGTCCTGTCCGGGCGAGCTGGACGGCTTTCTGGAAGCGCTCTTGGGCCTGGGCGACCTTTGCCGGAGGTTTCTGAGCTGGCGACGGCAGGGGCGTAGGGGAGATCGGGGCGGGCGGAACCGAAGCGCTGGGAGCGGGCGACGCCGGGGCCGCCGGCTCCGGCGTGACAGGCGTCTCCTCGGCAGGCGACCGGTGGGCGGCGAACCAGGCGGCCGTCCCTCCGGCCAAGAGAACAGCGGCGCCGGCGACCAGCCATTTCGGGGCCGGCGAGGACCGGGAGGGTTCGGGGGGCGGTGTCCGCTTCTTGCGTCTGCGCTTGCTCATCCGGGGTCTCCGCGCCTGGGTTCCTATTATCAGCCTACCGCGCCCCGGCGCCGCCAGAGTCGCCGCTCCAACTTCCCATCCGGCGGCGGCGCTTGAAATAATGGGGCCCGTGAGGCTCGAAGACAAAGTTGCCGCCGTTACCGGAGCCGGAAGCGGGATCGGCCGGGCTACGGTCCTGCGCTTCGCCCGGGAGGGAGCCAGAGTATTGGCCGCGGACATCGACTCGGGACGCGCCGAAACCGTGGCTCGGGAGGCGCAGGGCCTGGCGGGGACCGCCGAGCCGATCCGGATCGATGTGACCCTGGAGGCCGACGCCGAGCGGCTCGCCGCAGCCGCAGTGGAGCGCTTCGGCGGCCTGGACATCCTGGTGAACAACGCGGGCATCGTGATTCACGGGACGGTGGCCGACACGAGCGAAGAAGACTTCCAGCGCACCATCGACGTCAACCTGAAGGGCGTGTTCCTGTGCTCGAAATACGCCGTGCGGCAGATGCGGCACCGTGGCGGCGGCTCCATCGTCAACGTCTCTTCGATCAACGGCATCCGGGGCAATCACTTCCACGCGGCCTATTGCGCCTCGAAGGGCGGCGTGGTGTCGCTGACGCACGCCATGGCGCTCGACCATGCGGCGGAGGGAATCCGCGTCAACTGCGTCTGCCCGGCGACGGTGGAGCACACGGGAATGGTAGATCTGGCGTTCCGTAAGGCCGAAGATCCGGAGGCGCTGCGGCGGATGCTGCTCGACAAGCACCCGCTGGGCCGCTTCGCGACCACCGAAGAAGTCGCGGCGGCGATCCTGTTCCTGGCGAGCGACGAGGCGTCGTTTCTGACCGGTGTGGTGCTGCCGGTGGACGGCGGGAGATCGATCCGGTGAGCGCGATCGGGGCGGGCCTGCTCTGCCCTAGGTGAGCACGGTCAGCGGATCCTGTTCGCGCAGGCCGGCGGGGGTGAGGGAGCCAACCTCGACCTCGATGATCTGGTTCGGCTCGCGGGGCCGGGCCAGTTCCACCGGAATGTAGTTGTCGCTGAGGGCGCGGCGCTCCTCACCGAGGGTGACGACCGAGAGGCGCCGTCCGAGAAACCGCCGCCGGAACTCGAGGTTCTTGGCTGCCGCCAATTCGCGGAGGATCCGGTTCCGTCCCTTGCGAACGCGCTTCGGCACCTGGTGCGGCATCTCCGCCGCCGCGGTGCCCGGGCGCTCCGAGTAAGTAAAGACGTGCAAATAGGTGAAGGGAAGGTTCTCGATGAAGCGGCGGTTCTCTTCGAAGTCTTCGTCGGTCTCGCCAGGAAAGCCGACCATCACGTCGGCGCCGATGGCAGCGTCCGGCATCATCCGGCGGGCTCTCAGAACACGGTCGGCGTAATGCCGCGCGCGGTAGCGGCGGCGCATGAGCCGGAGGATGCGGTCCGAACCGGTCTGCAACGGGGCATGCACATGCTTGGCGATCCGGGGTGACTCGGCCACGAGTCCCAGCAGGTCGTCCGACCAGTCCATGGGTTCGACTGAGCTGAGCCGCAGGCGCTCGACGTCGGTCTCTTCCAACAGAAGGCGTAACAGGTCCGCCAACCGCATGCCGATCCCCGGTTCCCTGCCCCACCGGCCTAGATTGATACCGCTCAGAACGATCTCGCGGTAGTGCTGCGCCAGTTCCCGAACCTGCCGGACCACCTCGGCGGCGGGCATGCTGCGGCTACGGCCGCGAACGAAGGGGATAATGCAAAACGAGCAGCGGTTGCTGCAGCCGTCCTGGATCTTGAGGTTCGGGCGGGTGCGGTCGCCGGAAGCCTCTTCGACCGGGGCGGCGAGAAAGTCGCGTTCGGCGAAAATGTCGCCGACGAAGATCTGGCCGTGGTAAGGGGTTCCGGACGCCTCGCCGGAGAGGATCTGCGGGATCTGGGTCTTGTGGGAGTTGCCCACCACCCAGGCGACGCCGGGTAACGCGGCGATTTCCTCGGGCGCCCTTTGGGCGTAACAGCCGGTAACCAGGATTCTGGCGCCGGGATTCTCGCGGTGGATGCGGCGGACAGCCTGGCGGAGATCGTGATCGGCCGACGAGGTGACGGTGCAAGTGTTCAGGATCACCACGTCGGCCTCGGCCGCCTCGTGTACCTCAGCCATGCCCCGGCGCTCGAGCAGCGTCTCGATAGCGGCTCCGTCTGCCTGGGTTGCGCGGCAACCGAAATTGTGGATCAGGAACTTCCCCACTCTGTCCACGATCTTAGCAAGGCAGGGCCGGGCGCTGGGCCAGCGAGAGCGCCGGGAGCCGGCCGGGACGGTCGCTTCTACATGGCATGTCAGAATTACACGGTGAATAACTACGCTAACACTATGAAGACACAGTACTTGTCGATTGGCCCCGAACTTGCTCTTGATGAATGCGCGAAAGGAGAGCATGCAGATGGCATTCAGATTGGATCGGGCCAGCCTGGCGGTGGGAGTCGTGGCGATCGTCGCCACGGTGGCGTTTTCCGGCTGCGCGACCAAGAAGTTTGTGCTGAACAAGATCAATCCGTTGTCCAAGCGCGTCGATACCCTTGAAACGGCTTCCGAACAGCACGGCCAGGATATCGAAGGGCTGGAGAGGGAAGTGTCCCTGGCTGACGAACATGCGATGACCGCCGATCAAAAGGCGGGTGAGGCCTCCCAAGCGGCGGAGATAGCTCAAGGCGAGGCCGAGAAGGCCCAAAGCGCAGCCGACCGGGCGCAGTCGGCCGCTGACCGGGCTATCCGGGGCGTGGATACCCTCGCGAACCGTTTGGAGGCGTTGGACGACTACGAGGTCGTGGCTCGCGAAACCGTCCTGTTCGCCTTCGAGAGCAGCAAGCTGAGCGACGAAGCAAGAACCAAGCTGGACGCGGCAGCGTCACGGTTGACCGGGGAAACGCCGTTCGTGATCGAAGTCAGAGGCTTCACCGACAAGACGGGCAACCCGGACTACAACTTGCGGCTGAGCGAGAAACGGGCCCAGGCGGTAGTGCGATACCTGATCACCCGGCACAACATCCCGCTGCACCGGATCTTCACGGCGGGCTTGGGCAGTGAGAACCCGGCGGCGGACAACACGACGCGAGAGGGGCGGAAGATGAACCGCCGGGTGGAGGTCACCGTTTACCAGGCGAACGTGCCACCGCTGGCGGCTGGACTGTAAGAAGGGCCGCGGGCGACGTTTCCGCCTGGATTCGAGACCGCGCCGAAGGCCGAGTCGCGCGGACGCTCAACGAAGCATCTGTTCTTCCCTCGCCGACGATGAGAGGGCCACACCGGGGCTGTGTTCTGGGGTGGCCCTTCTTTTTTTGTCGGCCGCCTCTCGCCGGCCGGGGAGCGTGAGAAACGCTAAAGTTTCGAGGGGTGGCGGGGGACCGCGAGACGGAAGAACTGGCGCAGGCGGAGGACCGGCATGTCTTGGCTCGTGACCGCTTGGTGGGCGTCCGCGGCCACGCGACTGCGTCCAAGGAGGGACCGGTACCCCGCCCGCACTAAGGGTGGATCTTTTGCCTCCCCTCCTACCTTTTAGTCTACATCGGCTGCGCCCCGGCCGGCGGCGGCAGATCCGATAGAGTACCGGTACGAAACTACCGGTAGGTCTTATCGTCCACCCGGTCGAGCCGCACCTCGTCGCCGAACACGCCTAATGTGATGATGGCGAAGGTGAAAGCGTTGGTCCCCGGCTCGAGGTGCCCGCCGAAGGCCTTGTCGCCGTCGGCCAGGGTGATATGGGCGTGGACGCGGCCGTCGATAATGTAGCCGTTCACGCTGAGGATGTCGGCCGGGTGGCTGGGATCCTTCACGTAGACGTTCTTCGATGGGAAATCCCGATTGCTGACAGCATGGACGTGGTAGTTACGCACTGAGCCGATGCCGGCGAGGATCACAGCATTCCGGATGCCGTGCCGCTCGACCATCCTCTTCAGACCGGCGAGTAGATCGGCCTTGTATTTGAAGCGAAGGACCAACACCTTATCGATACGGGCCGGGATCGCATAGACTTCCGGCACGGCGTCGCTGTTGGGTTTCTGGTCCTCGCCCGAAGGGGCGGGTTTGGTGACTTCCCGCACGGTCCTCTGGGCAAGGGCCACAGAGGGAACGAGGCAGAGAGCGAGCAAGAAGCGTTTCATGCCCGCCAGTCTATCCCGGGTGGCGCCGCCCGTCCACGGGTCCGGACGGCGCCCTCGCCGGACGCGTGCTGAGGTGATCTCAGTTGACCGGCTTGATGATCCCGCAGGCGGCCCGGGAACCTCCGGCGCAGCCTTTCGTGGGCCCCTCGGGGCAGTAGGTGTCCGGGTTGTCGTGGATGATGAACGCGCTGCCGTCGGCGTCGAAAAGGCTGAGCGGGCCGGGCGACAGGGTGACGCGTGTGGTCACAGTTTCGAGAACGCCGCGTCCGTTATGGACATCGATGTTAATCAGATCGCCCATGTGGAACGGATGATTGCCATCCGGGTTGGAGTTGGAGTTCGGACCCGGGTCAAAATGCCCGGCGGCGGCCCCACAGGGAGTGCAAGTGCCCTTCTCGTGGATGTGAACCGCGTGCTTGCCGTCTTTGAGACCCTGAACTTCCATACGGACGGTTACTTTCTTGATCCCCTCGTCGCTGACCTCCTCGACCAGCGTGGCCTTGCCGGTGATCTTTTCGCCCTCACGGCAAGCGTGGATGACGGCTTCAGCCCGCTTCGGCTCGGCTGCCCAGACGCCCGCAGCGAGGTACGCGGTGACGCAGGTCAGCAATACAGGTGCGGAATAGCGCATGTATGTCCCTCCAGTGAAAGTCTTTCTCGAATTGGATGAGAGTGAGCGTGCCAAGGTCGCGAGGGAAATGGAGGTTGCGCCCGGAAGTGGGGGTCAGGCAGGTTGGACCTCAGACGTACTCCCAGTCCCGCAGCCAGCGGTATTGCGGCCTCAAGTTCGCCCACATGCGCTTGCCGAAGGCTTCGAGTTCGGCTTTTTCCTTCAGGTCCAGCTCACGCCGTTCCCGCACAGCGAGGGCGGCGTTGTCCACCTGGTGGCGGTTGATCATGCCGGGGATGGGCGCCGTGATCGCCGGGTTGCTGAGGATGTAGCGGATGGCGAGGCGCGCCCGCCGGTCGTCCTGGTCGCGGTACGGGCTATCGAGGGAACTGTCGCCGACGAACAGGGAGTTGTCGGCGAACGGCTTGATGGCGAAGACGCCGACTTTGTACTTCTGGACGACGTCGAAGATGCTGTCCACCGGCAAGCGCTTGGTGGCGGCGGTATAGGGGAACAGCACGACCTCGATCTGCTCAGGGTACTGTCTGATGAGCTGGGCGAGCCAGGTGCGGTTGTGGCTGGAAACGCCGCCGATGCGGATCTTGCCGGCCTTCTTGGCGCGATAGAGGGCCTCGGTGGCGCCCTCTTCGACGCGCTTCAGTTCGCTAAGGGACTGGACGCGGGTCATCGGCAGGGAGATGCGCCAGAGGTCGATGTAGTCGAGGCCGGCCTCCTTCATGCCCTCGTCGAGACCTTTGAGCAGCGCGGGCGCGGTCTGGTACTCCTTGAACCGCGACTCGCGCACGTGCCAGGAGTAACCGAAGTACATCTTGTCGCGGCGGCCCTTCAGGGCCTTGGCGTAGGCCAGGATCTCCGGCCCGGCGCAGGCGTCCACGTAGTTGATGCCGACCTCGATGGCGCGGCTGACGACTTCGGTGCGGTTCTTGATGAAGGCGGGGTCGTTGACGTTGTCGAAGTCGACCTTGTTGTAGCCCTCGCCGGAGAAGCCGGACCCGAGGACGGTGGCCAGCCGTTTCCAGTGCCCGCCCAGGCAGACGGCCGAAACCAGCAGCCCGGTCTTGCCGAGCGGCCGGTACTCCATGTTCTCGTTGTAGTTGAGGATCTTGCTGGTGTCGTAGCCGCGAGCTCCAACGGCGCGGGCCCTGATGATTCCCACGCCTGCGGCGAACCCTGTCCTGGCAAACTCGCGCCGGGTGATGCGACGGCTCATGAGCGCCTCCCTTGGTGCAGTTCAGGGCTGGTGCCCGACACGTATCTTATACCAAGGCCGGCGCTGCAGCACGCATAGAATCGAAAGAAGCCGACGGAAACCTAAAGCGGCTCGCCGGCACGTCCGAAAGAAGGAGAGCCGCCGCAGGGACGCTGAGGAAGATGCGCGTCAGAAACCTCACGAAGAAGACAGTGCTGGCCGAGGAAGCGACGGTGGCCAACACGAGCGCCACGCGACGGCGGGGCTTGCTGAAGCGCCAGGATTTCCCCCGGGGCGAAGGGCTGTGGATCGTGCCCTGCGAAGCCGTTCACACCTTCTGGATGAAGTTTCCCATCGATCTGGTCTACCTGAACAAGCGCAAGCAGGTGGTAAAGGTGCGCCATGCGGTACCGCCGTGGCGGATCTCGGCGTGCCTGAGGGCCCACTCGGTGCTCGAGCTGCCCGCCGGCGTGGCCCGCGACACGAACACCAAGCCGGGCGACCAATTGAAATTCGAACGCGACTGACCGCCGCCAGGGCCCATCTCCGGGAACGAAACAGGCCTTTCCAGCGTAGCATTGGTGAGAGAGGAGCACCGGTCATGTACTGCACCGCCTGCGGTCACGAACTCGAAGAGAACCACAACTACTGTCCCAACTGTGGAAAGCCCGTGAAAGGGCGCGCGCCGCGCCCCACTTTCCAGAGCGCCGCGGGCAAGCGCCTGGTGCGCCCGATGCACAAGAAGAGTATTGCGGGCGTCTGCGCCGGCTTCGCCGACTACCTGGACGTGGACGTGACGCTGATGCGGATCATCTGGCTCGGCGCGGCGCTGTTCACCGGCGTCGGTTTCATCGCTTACGTGATTTGCTGGATCGTGATGCCGAAAGACTGGGGGCCGGCCGAGGCCGCTGGCCCAGCCCCGCAGGCGAAGCCGGCTCCAGAGGCGGCCGGCGAACCGAAGGCAGGCGGTGAAACGGCGGCGCCGAGAGCCGGCGAGGAGACTCAGGGAAGCTCGCCGGTGGCTTGAGGCAGGCCGTCCGGGACTTTGACACCCCCACTCGCGGTCTGATAGTTTCGCCCTCATGTGGATGAGAGCGTTCAGCGTGGCCGCCGTCTGCGGTCTTCTATTTGCATCCTGCGCCCGGCGCGAAACCCCGAGCGGGCCTGAGATGCGCGAGTTGCCGCTGTCCCAGCTCCAGGACAAGGTCAAAGGCGGCTGGGCCGGCCAGATGATCGGCGTCAGCTACGGAGCGCCGACCGAGTTCGGCTGGAAGGGCGAGATCATCCCCGAGGAGGAGCTGCCGGAGTGGACGCCGGAGCGGGTGCAGAACTCCCTCCGGCAGGACGACATCTACGTGGACATGACCTTCGCCGAAGTCTTGGAGAAGAAGGGGCTCCGCGCCACTACGGAGGACTTCGGGGAAATGTTCAAGAACAGCCGCTACCGGCTCTGGCACGCCAACCTGGTGGGGAGGCGGAATCTGCGGCACGGGATTCCAGCGACGGAGACGGGCCATCCACGCTACAACGCCCACGCCAACGACATCGACTTCCAGATCGAAGCCGACTTCATCGGGCTGATGGCCCCCGGCATGCCCCGGGCGACGAACGACTTCTGCCTGCGGGCCGGCCGGGTGATGAACTACGGCGACGGCATTCACGGAGGGATGTTCGTCTGCGGGATGTACGCGGCGGCGTTCTTCGAAAGCGATCCGCGGAAGCTGGTGGAGGCGGGCCTGGCGTGCCTGCCGCCGGAGAGTCCTTACGCTCGGATCATCAGCGATACGCTCGAGTGGTCCCGCCAGCACCCGGACGACTGGACAGCCGTCTGGCGGCTGATCGAAGACAAATGGGACCGCGACGACCCCTGCCCCCACGGTGCGCTGGCCCCCTTCAACATCGACGCCAAGCTGAACGGCGCCTACGTCGCTCTCGGTCTGCTATACGGCGGAGGGGATTTCGAGAAGACGCTGCGGGTGGTCACACGAGCCGGACAGGACTCCGACTGCAACCCGGCCAGCGCCGGCGGCGTGCTGGGCGTCGTGTACGGCTACGAGCGCATCCCGGAGAAGTTCAAGGCGGGGATCCCGGAGATCGAGGACGAGAAGTTCAGCTACACGAACCACAGCCTGCGGACGATCACGGAGGCCACGGTGCAGCGGGCCATCGAACTGGCCCAGCAGCGGGGCGGCAAGTTCCTGGGCGATACGCTGGTGGTGCCGGTCGAGCAGCCGGAACCAGCCCCGCTCGAGGTTTGGGACGACTACGGGACGCCCGTCGAGCGGATCCCGAGCAGCGACGAGCGATGGAACTGGAAAGGCCGGTGGGTGACCCATACGGCCGGAGGCGGCCGCAAGCGCGAGGGGATGAAGCGTGCCTGGCAAAAAGGGGCCGAGACCTCGATCCGGTTCCAAGGCACGGGTTTCATTCTCACTGGCTCGTATCTGACTTCCGGAGGCAAGGCGGACGTGTATCTCGACGACGAGGAGCCGGTGACCATCGACGCCTATATGGAGGACGGCGAACGCGGCGGCGAGAGCCTCTACCATCGCTTCGGCCTGGAGCCGGGCCCGCACACGGTGCGGCTGGTGGTGCGGGGCGAACCCTACGAGGGGTCCAAGGAAGAAAAGAAGGGCCGCGATATCGTCGTCCACGACCTGATCGTGTTCCGCTGAGGGGCGGGCGGCGGCTCTCAGTCGCCGGGATCGGCCCCGGCTTCGGCGAGGCGGCCGGATTCAGTTCGGGCGGCGGGCAGCGGCTCGGGCAGCGAGGCCACGTGGAGGGTTTGGGTCGGAAAAGCGATCTCGGCGCCGTGGGAGTCAATGATGTCGGCGATCTTGAGCAGGATCTCGTGCTTCACCTGGTGGAAGTAGGCCCAATCGGTGGTCTTGGTGAAGGTGTAAACGAAGAAGTTGCAAGAAGATGCGGCGAACTCGTTGAAGTAGACCATGAGAATCTGGTTCGTGTCGATCTCCGGGTGGTTGCGCAACATTTGCTCGACGTCGCGGGTGATGGCATCCATCTTACGGATATCGTCGTAGCGGACGCCGATAGTCTCGTAGATGCGGCGATTGAGCATGCGCTGCGGGTTCTCGATCACGATGGTAGTGAAGACGGCGTTCGGCACGTAGAGCGGGCGCTTGTCGAAAGTCCGGATCCGGGTGTGCCGCCAGCCGATGTACTCGACGGTGCCTTCGATCTCGCGGTCCGGGGAGCGGATCCAATCTCCCACTTTGAAGGGCTGGTCGAGATAGATTGTCAAGCCGCCGAAGAAGTTGGCCAGCAGATCTTTGGCGGCGAAACCCACGGCTACGCCGCCGATACCGCCGAAGGTGAGCACGGCGGTGATGTCGATCTCCAGGTAGGAGAGGGCGACGAGCACGGCGGTGATGTTTACGGTGAGCCGGAGGAGCTTGCCCACGGCGTGGACGGTGGTGGGATCGAGACGCTCGTCGGGCTTTTTCTTCGCCTGATTGAGTTTGATCAGCTCCTCTTCGGTGCGCCGGATCCAGCGGACGAAGAACCAGGCGGCGTCAGCGATCAGAACAATGACAAAGAAGTCCGTGACGCGGGGGTGAGAAAGAATCTGGCCGTCGATGACATGGGCGGCGACGAAGAGGCCGGTGGACCAGATGGCCACGGTGACCGGCCCGGGCAGCGCGTCGAAGAAAGCGTCGTCCCAAGGGTTCTCCGTACGGGCGATGATGTTCTCGCGCACGCGGCGCAGGATGCGGCGCACGATGAGATTGATCGTGCCAGTGACGAGGACGACGATGAAGACGTGGACGATAGGACTCTCCCACGTGTTGTGGCGGAGCGTCTGGACCCAGTCGGACGAGAGCAAAGCGTCGAAGCTCATCGGAATAAAGAGGATATCACGGCCTGCGGCGGCGTTTGTCGGCCCGGCCCGCCTGCCGCTGCAGGTAGCCCAGGGCGGCGAACGCAACGGCGATGACGCAGCGCAAAGCGATGAGCAGCGGCCGGCCCCCGCGCAGGCAATAATAGATGGCCAGCAGGAAAAACCCGGCGGAGATAGCGAAATACCACCACGCGAACCAGGGCGACTCCTGCCAGCGGCCGCGGTGCCGATTATCAGGCATGGGAACCTCGCTCGATATAAGGGTAGCCGATCATGGGGGGTAAACTCTGCACTTGACATCACCAGAGCAAGGCGTCAGACTCAGTTTTTGCAGCGCGGCCTGGGATGACAGCCGCCGGGCGGAAAGGCGGGCGCCTGGAGCTGCCGCAAGAGGCAGGAACTACGCAGCGAGGAGTAGCTTTGTCAAGACGGGTATGGCTTGTACTCGCCCTGGGATCCGTCACGGCGGTATGGGGGCAAAACGTAGGCGGTTACACGGGGCCGGCAGTGCTGAGCCGCGCCGGAGCGCCATTAGGGAAATACCTGGGCCAGCCGATCACGTTCCGTTTTCATGCGGGTGTTCAGGCGAGCTATTTCACAGACCTGTTCGCCCCGGCGACCGATGAAGTGGGCAACCTGATTACCGGAAGCGGCCCGGGCGTAGTCGGCACAGTGGGCGTGTACGGGGCACGGCACGGCCGGCATGACACGCTCGCGGTCGACCTTCTGGGCGCCTACCGGGCATACTCGAGAACCGACCTACGGAGCTACAACGGAGCCGACGTCCGTCTCGGCCTCGACTACGCCCGGCAGACTTCGGTGCGCACGGCGTTCGAACTCGGGATCAACGCATCCAGTTACAGTTACAGCTACGGCGGCCTGTACCAGCCGGTGGCGCCCGATCCGACGGAAGACCTGGACGGATCGGCCGTGGAACCGTTCGACACCCGAACGACGCGGCTTTCCGCCCGGGCGGGCGTAAGCCATTTCCTCACCCAACGGTGGTTCTTCACTGTGCGCGGCGGCGGCTACACGGCACAGCGGCACTCCAAGGCTCTGCTCGACTCCTCCGGGTTTTCAGGGGGCGCAGCGCTCCGATACCGTCTCAGTGCAAACACGACGATCGGTCCGGCGTACCAGTACTCCCAATTCTATTTCAGCGCCAATGTCGGCCAGAGCTGGATTCACGACATACAACTGGCGCTCGATCACAAGTTCTCTCCCCATTGGCAGATCGTCCTCGGCGCAGGGGCGTACTATGTACGGTCGGAGCGGGTCACCACCGTTCCGCTCGACCCGGTGATCGCGGCCATCATCGGTCGTCCGACGACGCTCCAGCCGGTGACGGACAAGAGGACGGGGCCATCGATCCGCGCCACGTTGAGCCGCGCCTTCCGTCGAGGCAGTTTGTCGTTTTTCGTCTATCAGGGAGTCCGGCCCGGCAACTCTTTCATGGCCACGTCAGAGACGACGAATGTCGGCGTGAGGTACAGCTACACGGCGACCTCCCGGGTGAATTTTGGGCTGCGGGCGAATTACTACCGGGCCAACGCCACGATGGGGCGCGACGTGAGGTATGACAACTACGGAGCCGGGGCGGCGATGAGCGTTCGGTTGGCGCGGTCGCTGCACTTCACGGCCGGCGTCGATTACCGAACTCAGGACTTGCGGAATTCCAACTACAACCGCAACCGGCTGCGTGCATTCGTGGGCCTGGTATTCAGCCCCGGTGAAATCCCAGTTTCGCTGTTCTAGTCCCGCAGGCATTGAAAATGGCGGCACGTGTTCTCGTGGTGGAAGACGAGGAGATCCTCCTCCGCCTGCTGGAGCGCTTCCTGAACCAGTCCGGCTTCCGGATCGCGGCTTTCGTGAGGGGGTGCGAGGCGCTGTCGGCATTCGATGAGGACCCGACAGCCTACCAGGCCGCCGTGATCGACCTGACGTTGCCGGACATGGCGGGCACCGAACTGCTGGCCGGCTTGCGCTCCCGGAGGCCCGAGCTGGCCGCGGTGCTCTGCAGCGGCTTTCCGGAACCTCCCCGGGAAGCCTCCCAGCCGCGCACCTGCTTCTTGCAAAAGCCGTTCCTGCCTCAACAGTTACGCGAGGCTCTCCTGAGCCTGCTGGGCTAGCCCCCGGCTTGCCGGGCTTCCATCCGCGAGAGGGCCTCCTGGAGCCGCTCGGCGAAGTTGCCGCCGGACTCGGACCACAGCAGGCGCTTGTCAACCGGCAGCGCGTCGTCCATGTCGTGGACGAGGTGCAGCAAGCTGCGAATGTTGTGGCGGAACGGCGCCAGTGGGCGGCTCAACTCGGGGCCGGGCAAGAACAGCGTCTCGAGGCCGAACTCGAAACGGAGCTGTTCGCCGTATTCGCTGGGAAACAAGGGGCCATAGCACCAGATCCCGATCGGCGCCGGACGGAGTTTCCATTCCTCGTCGGCCAGCGTCCACAGGTCCCAAAAGGTTGCCAGCTCGAAAGCGTGGTCGGGCTTGCTGTGCCAGCGGCAGGCCTCGATGATCGCCCGGGGATCGATTTCGCCGGCGTACTCGCGCTCGAGCAGGGGCGCCTCGGCCAGATCGACCGCCCGGACGGCCAGCAGAGCCTGCGGGCGCATGCGGGAGAACGGGAAGTGCCGCAGAGCGTTCTCGAAGTGGCGCAACATGTTGTGCTCGGTGAAGCCCCGGAGCCAGTAGGAAAGGTAGAGGCGATCGGGCATCGCTCTCATTCTAACGGGCGGCAGCGGCGGGCCGTGCGGTACAATTTCCCTTTGAATTGTTCTATGCGCAAGTGCGTTTTGCTATTGGCGGCCCTGGCGGCGCCGGTCCTAGCCGGGGATTGGTTCGCGATAGGGGTCCGGGCGGGGGCGCCGTTGAGCGACGCCTTCGAATCCGTCAAACGGGAATCGTTTCGCTTCAATCCGTCTACGGCGCGCTTCACCATCGGGCCGACGGCCGAGTTGTTCTTGCCGTTCGGTCTCGGTCTAGAGGCCGACTTGCTCTATCGGCGGACCGAGATGAAGGTTACGCAGGCGGCGGGCAGCGGAGAACCGTCGGCCTCGAAAGAGACGGTGGGCAACTGGGACATCCCGTTGCTGGCCAAGTTCCGGTTTCCGGGGGCGGGCCTTCGGCTCTTTGTAACGGCAGGGGGCGCATACCGCAGTTTCGGCGACTTGCCCGCACTGGCCACGAATCTGAAGGATAGCGGCTGGGGCCTTGTCCTGGGCGGCGGGCTCCAGATCAAGATCGGGCGTCTTCGCCTCTCCCCGGAGCTGCGCTTCACCCGGTGGGGATCGGGCGAGAGCGGACGCGGGCCGACAGTGATCCAATACAACCGAAACCAGGCCGATTTCCTGTTCGGCATTACGTTTTGAGGCTTCAGGATGCCCCCAGCCAGGAAGATCGGGCTCTTTGGAGGCACGTTCGACCCAGTCCATTCCGGCCACATCACAGTCGCCAAAGAGGCCGCCGACCAGTACGGGCTCGATCAGGTGCTTCTGGTTCCAGCCGCTGCTCCCCCGCACAAGCACGGCGCCGCAGCGGCGCCATATGAAGACCGCCTGCGAATGGTGGAGCTGGCCTGCCAGGGCGATCCGCGTCTGGTGGCTTCGCGCCTTGAAGAAAACCGTATCCCTTCCTACACCCTCGACACGGTCCGGGCGGTGAAGGGCTCCCTCGGGCAGGACGACGAGCTGTATTTCATCATTGGAGCGGACGCCTTCAACGAGATCACGACCTGGCACCGGTGGGAGGACCTGCTGCGTGAAGTGCAATTCATTGTAGCCACGAGGCCGGGGCACGACTACGAGGAGCCGCCCGGGGCCCGGGTTCACCGTCTGGACACGCTGGCGCTTCCGGTTTCCTCCTCGGAGATCCGCGCCCGTCTGGCGGCGGGCGAGTCGCCCCCGGAACTGCCCCCGGCGGTGCGCGAGTATATCCTGGCCAAAGGCCTTTACCGGCCGTCCCCTGCAGAGTGAAGGGCGGTTTTCGTGCAGGCCGCTGACGGGCCGGCCGAAGCGGCCCGTACAATGTAGAGTTGCACGACTGAAGACCTTCCGGAGAGCAAGTTGACCGCGCGCATCCTGGCGAAATTTCTGGCGGCCGCGCTGTGCGTCCTGGTGATTACTCTCGCCGCCCTGGAAGCGCTAGTGACCCGGCGCACGGAAGCCAGCTACATGGCGCAGAGGCAGCGGGACTTGATCGAGAAGGCCAGGCTGTTGGCCGAACTCTCCCCGACCGGCTTCTCGGAGCTGTCTCACCAGAGGTTCCAGGATCTCGGCCGCAAGGCCGGGGCGCGCATCACAGTGATCTCCCGCGACGGCTCGGTGCTCGCCGATTCGGACGCCGATCCCCAACGGATGGAGAACCACGCCGGGCGCCCGGAGGTGGCGGCGGCTTTGCGGGGCGAGACCGGCAGCAGCCGGCGGGTGAGCCCGACGATGGGCATCATGTTCTACTACGTCGCGATACCGATCCCCGCCGGCGCGCTGCGGGTCGCGGTGCCTCTCGCCGACCTGGAAACCGAGATCGCGGCCATGCGCAAAGAGACGTTGCTGTCGATGCTCTACGCCTTCGTCCCGGCGATGCTCGTGGCGGCGTTCCTGGCCCGGCGGTTCTCCTCCCGTCTCGGGCGCATCATTGAATTCGCCGGCCAGCTTGCCGACGGCGGCTTCCGCCAACGCTTGAACTGGCACGGCCGGGACGCGCTAGCTCTGTTGGCTTCGAAGCTGGACGAGACGGCCGCTAAGCTGGAGCACTCTTTCAACCAGCTTACGCGGGAGCAAGCCGAGCTGGAACGGATGGAACGGATACGGAGAGATTTCGTGATCAACGTCTCCCACGAGCTCCGGACGCCGCTGGCGTCGATTCAAGGTTACACGGAGACGCTGCTCAACGGGGCCATCAACGACTCTGAGCACAACGTCCGGTTTCTCAACATCATCCGGGCTAACGCCGAGCGGCTGACCAACCTGGCGAACGATCTGCTCACCCTCTCGCGGATCGAACAGAAACTCCAAACGCTGGAGCCGGCGCGATGGCCCGTCGATCAACTGGTAAACCGGTGTGTGGAGATGCTCAAACCCCTGGCCGACCGCAAGCGTATCACGTTGGAGACACACCCTGCCGGCGATGAGGCGGTGGTCTACTGCGACGCCGAGGGTTTCCACCAGGCCCTCAGCAACTTGCTGGACAACGCCATCAAGTTCACGCCTGAAGGCGGATGGGTGCAGGTCACGGCGGCGCCGAAGACAAAGAACACAGGCGCGGGCCACATCGAGATCGCTGTGAGGGACTCCGGTCCCGGGATTCCTGCGGAGCATCTGCCGCGGCTGTTCGAGCGTTTCTATCGGGTGGACAAGGCCCGGTCGCGGGAATTGGGAGGCACGGGGCTGGGGTTGGCGATCGTCAAACATGTGGTCAAGGCCATGGGCGGAACGGTGCGGGTGGAGAGCACGTACGGAAACGGGGCCACCTTCGCTTTCACAGTGCCCTCCGGCGACGCCCGCGGGCGCCACCGGTTAACTCGAGATTCATGCTGATGAAACGGTTTTGAAAACAGCCCCGCGAGACTATACAAGGGGAGTAGCCACGGGATGAAAAAGAAGATCGCGCTGATCGAAGACGACACAGACCTGTTCGCGCTGCTCAAGTACAACCTGGAAAAGGAGGGCTTCGCCTTCGTAGGAGCCCATACCGGCAAAGGAGCCTTGGACCTGCTGTTGCACGAACGGCCCGATCTGGTGCTGCTCGACATCATGCTTCCGGATTCCGACGGCCTGGACATCTGCAAAGCGATCCGCAGCCATCCGGACCTGGCGCACCTGCCGGTGATTTTCCTCACCGCCCGCGTTTCCGAGGCGGACCGCATCGTGGGACTGGAAATCGGCGCCAACGACTACATCGTCAAGCCCTTCTTCGTAAGAGAGCTGATCGCCCGGATCAAGACCCAGTTCCGGAGCCGGCGGGCGCCGCCGCGGATCCTGCGCTCGGGCGACCTGGAGTTGGACCGCGGGGCGTGTAGTGTGCGAGTGAATGGCAGAGAGGTCCGAGTGACAGCCACCGAATTCCGCTTGCTGGAGCACCTGATGGAACGGCCGGGGATCGTGTTCAGCAGGGAACATCTCCTGAACACCGTGTGGGGCCCGCGTCGCACGGTCACCGAGCGCACGGTGGACGTCTATATCCTGCGGCTGCGGCAGAAGATTGAGCCGGACCCGGCCCACCCCCAGTACATCCGTTCGGTCCGAGGTTTCGGCTACAGTTTTCGAGAACAGCCGCCGGCTGCCGCCAACAACTCGGCGGCGCCGCCTGAAAGCTGAGGCGTCCGTCCCTCCTGGATCGCCGGGCCGCTTTTTGGAACGCTTCTCGAATCGCACGGGTTCCGCCCGCCGCGTGTTTCAACCCTCCTCGCGTTGTCATCCTCCCTGCCCTCCGCCAACGAACTTCACCGAACTTTCACATTCCGTTCACCGGATCGAACCGTTGGCGCCCCAAGCTGGCTGGTGAGAAGGTTGGCCGGCGCCTGAGTCGGCGGCGGCGCCGGGGACAAGGCGCCGGCCATACCGAACGAGAGAACTTATGCGCAAGAGGAAGCAGATCCCACTCCAATGCATCTTGGTACTGATCACCACCGCCGTCTGGGCGACTCCGGCGGCGGCGCAGAAAAGCGTCGCCGTGGTCAACGCGGCCAGCTTCGAGGAGGGCTTTCCGGTCTCGCCCGGCTGCTGGGCCACCGCCTTCGGCGATTTCGAGTCGGTGGGCGTGTTGGACACGTTTGCGGACTCCGTGCCGCTGCCGACGATCCTCGGCGGCGTCCAGGTCTTCGTGAACGGCGTCGCGGCGCCGATGAACTTCGTGGGCCGGACCCAGATCAACTTCGTCCTGCCCGCCAACGTCCCGGCGAGCGGACGCGTTCCCTTCCGGATCGCGGTCGCGGGCAACACGACCTACGAAGGATCGCTCACACTCTGGCCGATCAGCCCGGCGTTGATTTCCATCAACCCGGCCGATCCCACGAAACCGGGGGCCGTGCTGAACCAGAACGGCACGGTCAACTCGCGTGAGAACCCCGCCCGCCGCGGCGAGGTGATTCAGATCTTCGGCGTGGGCGCCGATTTCCGCGAGCTGCCCTCCGGCGGCGCCGCAGCCCCGCCGGACCGGCTGATCCCGACAGCCACGACGCCGAGGGTCTGGGTCTCCGTTGTCGAGGCCCGCGTACAGTTCAGCGGTCTCGCCCCCAACCTCGTCAACGCGTGGCAGTTGAACGTGTTCGTTCCCGACGAGGCGTTCATCAAAGGGCAGGTGCCCGTTCTCGCCGAGGTGCGGGGCGTAAAGACGAACCTGGTCTCCATCTGGGTGGCCGAATGAGTGACGACAACCACTGCTCCGGGGCGCCGGCCTCCTGCGAACCTGACAACGCGCAAGAGCACGCCGGCGGGCGCTGCGGAGCTGGAGAAAGGATGCCGATGATCAAGAACCCCACGCTTCACCTGATTTGGGCGGCGCTGATCGCCTTGGCGGCGTTGCTCTCCCCGGCCCTGGCGCAGCAAGAAGCGCCGGCGCCCCGAACGGGCCTGATTGCCGGGGCCATCTATGATGCGCAGAGCGGCGAGCCCGTTCCGGGCGCCACGGTGGCCGTAGAAGGGTTGCCGGAAACGAAGGCGGTCGCCGATGACAAAGGTCAGTTCGAGGTCGCCCTGCCACCGGGGGTCTATACGCTCACCGTAACGGCGCTCGGCTATCTGCCGGCAACGATCGAAGACGTCGCCGTCAGCCCAGGCGGCGTCACGGACGCCTCAACGGTGATCGTCGCCGACGACGCGGTGACGACGGTGGAAGTGACCGCCGAAGCCGAGCCCGCCAGGACGACCGCCGACAGTCTGCTCGCCGACCGGCGTGTGGCGTCTGCGGTGCTCGATGGCATCAGCGCCGAAGAAATCATGAAGATGCCGGTTTCGGACGCCGCCGGAGCGGTGGCGCACGTGACCGGCGTTTCGGTGTTGGGCAATGGCCACGTTTTCGTCCGGGGACTGGGCGAACGTTACAGCGCCACGATGCTGAACGACACTTCGATTGCTACCACGGAACCGGAGAAACGCGTCGTGCCACTGGATCTATTCCAGTCACGGCTCATCGACAACGTAAAAATCGTCAAGACCTACACCGCGGACCTGCCGGGGGAGTTCTCGGGAGGAATGGTCCAACTGGAAACCGTCCGCTTCCCGGCCTCGAGCGTCCTGGAAGTGGGGGTTAGCGCCGGGTTCAACACCCGAACGACGGGTAAGCCCTTCCATACTTACCCCGGCGGAAGTCTCGATTTCTTCGGTCTCGATGACGGCACGCGGAGCTTGCCCTCCGGCATCCCCGCCGACGCGCGGCTGTTTCGCGGGGCTTTCACCGACAAGGAGTTGGCCGGGTTCGGACGGCTTCTCCCGGTGAACTGGGAAGCCACCCCGGTAGCCTCGGCTCGACCACAACAGTCCTACGACCTGCTGGCGGGCGGGACGTTTGGCAAACTCGGCCTGATCGGCTCGGTCACCTTCGCCAATGGGCTGCAAGCCTATCCGGAGATCTTCCGGGCGTACCGCCTCGCCGGCCCCGGACGGCAGCAGCTCTTCGTGAACTACGACGATTTCCGCGCCGATAGGGAGGCCGCCCACGTCAGTGGGCTGCTGAACGTCTCCTACAAGTTCTCTCCCAATCACAGCATTTCGGTCCACAACACGCTGACGAATGATGGGGAAAAAGAGGCGCGCCGCTTTTCCGGCTTCGACGGGAACACCGACGAACCAGTCACCGATGAGCGGTTGCGCTGGATCGAACGGCGGCTGGCGGCGACGCAGGTCGAAGGTACGCACGCGGGCGGCCCCTGGAACAGCCTGCTGAGGTGGCATTTCGGGATGTCGCAGGCGAGGCGCAACGAGCCCGACCTGCGCGAGGTGAGGCGGATCGTCAGGCCGAACGGCGATATCGACTTTCTCGCCGACCCGGACTCCGGCACACGCTTTTTCGGCAACCTGGACGAGCGGGTCCTGGAGCCGTCGGCCACCTGGAAGCTGCCCTTTTACCAGGGGTCCGTGTCGGGAAGTCTCGATCTCGGCTTTCGAGGTACGTTCCGGCGACGCACCTTCGACAGCCGCCGGTTCCGGTTCACTCCGGGACCCAGGAGCCGGGTGGACCTGTCGCTGCCGAGTAACGAGCTCTTCGCCACAGAGAACATCCGACCCGACAGGATTCAGTTCCGCGAGATTACCCGCGGGACCGACGCGTACCAAGGGGACATGACGATCTACGCCGGTTTCGCCAGCGTCGAACTGGCGCTGGGGCAGCGCTGGAGGATCAACGCCGGGATGCGGATCGAGGACGCAGAGGAAAACGTGACGACCCTCGATCCCCTCAACGCCGCCGCGCGTCCCGTGGTCTCGACGCTGTGGAACCGCGACCCGCTGCCGGCGGTGAACTTGGCCTGCTCTCTGACCCCGAATCAGGTGCTTCGCTTCGGCTGGGGGAGCACCGTGGCGCGGCCTGATTTCCGTGAGCTGACGCCTTTCGACTTCACCGAGATCGTCGGCGGCTTCTCGACGGCCGGCAACCCGGATTTGAGGCGCACCTCGATCCAGAATTTCGACGCCCGCTGGGAATGGTTCCTTGGGAAAAGCCAACTGCTGGCAGCCGGGTTCTTCTACAAAGACTTCGCCGATCCCATCGAGCTGGTGCTCGAACCTGGAGCCAATCAGCGGCGGACCTGGGTGAACGCTGCCGGAGCCCGGAATCTAGGGCTGGAAGTCGAGTTCCGCCGGAGCCTGCGGTTCCTCTATAGCGGGCTGGACGAATTCTTCTTCACCGGCAATCTCGCGCTCGTTGACTCAGCCATCCGGATCGGCGAGGAGACCAAGACCTCGGTGACGAACCGGCGGCGGCCGCTGATTGGCCAGTCCCGTTACCTGGTGAACGCGGCCCTGGAGTGGACGAGGCCGCGGTGGCGCAGCAGCGCACGGGTCTACGGGAACTATTTCTCGCGGCGCATTTCCGAGGTGGGCTCGTTCGGCCTCGATGACACGTACGAAGAGGGCCGGACCGGCCTGTCGCTCGTCTACGAGTTCCTGCTGCGGGAGGACGGCGGCTGGAGAATACAGTTCACGGCGGAAAACCTGACGAACGCCGAATACCTCTGGACCCAGGGCGGGCAGGTACGGCGACTCTACCGGCCGGGGCGCACCTACCAGGTGGGGATGACCTTCGATCTCATCCACTAAGCGCCCCGCAGACGGCCTGCCGTGCCCTTACCCGAGAACAGAACGATTTCACCAACGAGGAGAGTGACAATGAAGAACCATCTGATACCAACCTTGCTCGCGGCGGCGCTCACGGCTGCCGGGGTACGCGGGGCAAGCCGGACGCCGAGGTTCGATTTCCTCAGCGCGTCGGAAGCCGCCCGGGCGGCGGCCTACTTCGGCGGTGAGACCCCGGCGCGGGCCTGGGTCTGGACCGACGACTACGTCTACCAGCCCGGCCAGCAGTTGAAAGCCTGGTGGACGGTGCGGCCCCTCGCCGGCCTCTATCCGGTGACCCTGACTGCGTACTTCCAGAACAACCAGACCGGCGAGAAGCTTTACCTGCCGAACAACGCCGGCGAACCCACGGACGTCTTCGGCAACACGATGGAGGACGGCTTCCTGATCACCCGGGTCCCAGAGGCGGAGAGAGCGCCGCTGATCGGCCCCGGCGGGCTGTTTCCAGCCTGGTCCGTGCCGAACGATCTCGGCATGTACACGCTCGTGGTGGAGTTCCGCGATTACACCGGCAACAGCGTGCTCAAACGTCTGTACCAGAAAATCAGCGTGGTGGACGAGATCGTCGACGTGACAGCGCCGATCGAGCAGGACACCACCTGGGTGCGTACGAAATCCTATCTTCTTCAGGGCACGATCATCGTCCGCCATGCCACACTGACGATCGAATCGGGCACGGTGATCAAAGGCCGGCCCGGCAGCCAGCCTGCTTCGGCGCTGGTGATCCGGCGCGACTCTCGTCTCGTCGCCCGGGGAACGCGTAACCGGCCGATCATCATGACCAGCGCCTTGCCGGTCGGGAGCCGCCAGCCCGGCGACTGGGGCGGCCTCGTTCTCACGGGTTCGGCCAGCCTGAATTCCGGAGTCGAGGACACGGTAGAAGGACTTCCTCCTGGAGAGGACAGCGTCATGGGCGGCACAAACGACGCGGATTCCTGCGGGGAACTCACCTATGTCCGAGTGGAGTTCGCCGGCGCGGAACTCTCGCAAGACAATGAACTCAACTCATTCACTTTCGGCGCTTGCGGCGCCGGAACTATTGCGCACCATCTACAATCCCATTACGGCTTCGACGACTCGTTCGAGTGGTTCGGCGGCACGATGAACGCCAAGTACCTCGTGGCCACCGCCGGCGGCGACGACGGCTTCGACATCCAGCGGGGATACCGGGGCAAGGTGCAGCACTTCGTCACCGTCTTCTACGATGACAATCCCGGCGACCACGGCATCGAGGGTGACAACCTCGAGGAGAACAACTCAGCCGAGCCGTTCAGCGCGCCGGTGCTGTTCAACGCGACGTTTGTCGGCAACGGGCCCGAGGTTTGCCGCCGGTCCTGCGACGGAGCCCGGTGGCGCCGCGGCTTGAAAGGCAACTTCAGCAACATCGTCCTGACGAACTTCTTCGACGACACTTTGGACATCCGGGACGCGGTCACCGAGCAGAATGTCGCGAACGGGGAGCTCACCGCCAACGGCCTGCTCGCTTGGGGCAACAAGGGCGGTGCGGACAACACCATCAACGGCCAGTTCAAAGAAGGCATCGCCCGGGACTTCGCTACCGGCGTCCGGGGAACGGGCAAGAACATCGTGGTGGCCGATCCGATGTTCCGGTCCACCGTGTTGAGCGACTGGGACCTACGTCCTGCTCCCGGCTCCCCGCTCACCGGCTCGCGCTGGGAACTGCCGCCGGCCGACGGGTTCTTCGACCAGACGGCCCGCTACTGCGGCGCCTTCGGCTCCGGCGACGATTGGACCGAGGAGTGGACGAACAAGAAGCGCGAAAGCGACCTGCTCGTCCAATAACGGCTGCGACTGCTCCGCGCGGGGGGCCCACGGCCCTGCCCCGAGGATCTCTTTTTACTCCGGCAGCACGCGTGCGGCGGCTACAATGAAAGCGGAGGCTCCGTCATGAGATTCCCGGCTCTCGCCTGCGCGGCCTTGTTCGTTTGCGCCGCGGCCGCCGCTACCAAAGGGCCTGCGGCAGCGAGCGGTGAGAACTCGCTGTTCCGCATCGATGCGAAGCTGTACAAAGACCACGAACAGGTCAAGCAGCTTCTCGGTCACGATATCGAAAAGGGTATCGTCGTCATCGAGGTCACCATCACACCCAAACAGAAGCCGGTGGAGATCTGGAGGGACGACTTCATCATCCGCTCGGACAAGGACGGCCAGAAGTCCGAGCCGTACGATCCCGGACAGATCGCGGGGAATTCGGTACTGACGCTGATCTACTCTTACGAAGGCGCGGCCGTCGCCCAAGAGGACCGCGGGCCGGTGTGGGGCGGCGCCGGCGGAGGGATGCCGGGCCGCCTGCCGGGCCAGGGCGGAGGGATCGGGAACACGGCCGCGGTCGAGAAGGCGTCGGCGACCGAGGTCCACGAGGATCCGGAAGAGGTTACGAATCCCCTGTTGCGGGTCCTCCGCGAGAAGATCCTGCCTGAGAAGAAGATCACCGAGCCCGTCACCGGCTATCTCTACTATCCCCTGGAAGGCAAGCACAAGCCGAAACAGGTTTGGCTGCACTACGTCGGCGAGGGCGGTAAGATCGATCTTCGGTTCCATAGATCCCATTAGCTCATGCACATCTCAGAACTCGACACTCCCGCGCTCCTGATCGACCTGGACATCATGGAGCGCAACCTCCAACGTGCAGCCCGTTACGCGGCCGAACACAATCTGCGCCTCCGGCCGCACACCAAGACGCACAAGATCCCGGAGTTGGCGCGCCGGCAGATCAAGCTGGGAGCGGTGGGCGTGACCGTCGCCAAGACGACGGAAGCCGAGGTAATGCTCGCCGCCGAGCCGCCCGACATACTGGTGGCGTATCCGGTGGTCGGCAGGCGCAAGGTGGAGCGTCTCATAGAAGTAGCCAGACGCGTGCCGGTCACCGTTTCACTCGACAACGAGACAGCGGCGCGATCGATATCAGAAGCGGCGGCGGAAGCCGGGCTGCGGGTTCAGACGCTGGCGGAAATGGACGTCGGATTGGGGCGTGTCGGCGTCGCGCCCGGAGAGTTGCCCGCGCTGGGGCGTCTGATTGCCGCCCTGCCCGGCCTGGAGTTGAAAGGGATCGCTTTTTACGCCGGCCATATCAAGAAACTGGACGAAAAGGGCTTCGAGCAGATCGAGCAACTAGCCGAAACGGTGGAGCGAGCCGTGGCCGACTTCCGGAGCGCCGGCTTGCCGGTGGAGGTCGTGAGCGGAGGCTCCACGCCGACCCTGTACCAGTCCCACCGAATCCCGGCGATGAACGAGATCCGTCCGGGGACCTACATCTTCAACGACCGCAACTGTGTGGCATGCGGGTGCGCCACATGGAGGGACTGCGCCGCGTCGATTCTCGTCACCGTAGTCTCCACCGCGCGAGGGAACCGGATGATCGTAGACGGCGGCTCGAAGACCTTCTTCTCCGATGGCCTCGCCACTGGGGCAGATCCCTACTTCGGCCGCTTGATCGAAGCGCCGGAGGCGCGGTTCGTCAAGATGAACGAGGAACACGGCTACGTCGACCTCGAGGATGCCGCCGCGCGCTTTCACGTGGGAGACCGGGTGCGCATCATCCCTAACCATATTTGCGTAGCGGTGAACCTCCACGAGAAGGTCTACGGAGTGCGTGACGGCCAGGTGGTCGAAGAATGGACCGTGGCGGGCCGGGGAAAGCTCCAGTGAACCACTGGGGGCCCAGCCGCGCCGGCTCGGGCCCCCTTCGCACGAGCGAGCTCTGTTGGTGGCTTAATCGGTGGGCGCCAGGTTCTCGACGCTGTCGATCGTCAGCGTATCGCCCTCCAGTTTCCCGGTGACTTTCACCTGGTGGCCTAATACCTTCATCACCTTGTCCGGGTTGGAGATCTGGAGCACCTTGCCGTCCTTAGTGACAAAAACCGGTTTCTGGCCGGCCTTCACGCATCCCTTGACGCAGTTGATCGATTTCTCGGAATGATCCGAGTGCATGGCGCCGCACTTCGAATCCGAAATGTGGCCTGTCCATTCGGCCCCTAAGGCCGCAAAAGCGGCCAGAGAGAGGACGAGAATCGCCTTTTTCATAATCCCTCCTTAGAAGTTGCGAGTCACCGGGCAGTTTCAGAGCCGCCCGGCGAGAACTGATTCGACTATAGCGGAAGCGCGGACGCAGTTGCAAACATGTTGCCGCGCCCGAGAATCCATTCGGGATCGAGCCGTCTCTTGACCGTCCGCATCGCTTCGATCTCGTCGTGACTGTATTGGATCTCGAGCAGCTCGGCTTTTCGCTTGCCCAAACCATGCTCGGCGCTCACCGTACCGCCCAGCGCCACGGCGCGGCGGGCGAACTCGAGCATGAGTTCCCGGCCCCGGCCGAATTCCTCCGGGCAGGAAGGCAGCAGGTTCACGTGCAGGTGCGCGTCGCCGATGTGGCCAAAGATCACGTAAGCGCCGGGAAATTCTTCGTCGGCCCGCCGGCGGTAGTAGGCCAGCATCTCACCGTTGCACCCGAGCGGGACAGCGTAATCCGAGCCCAGCTTCATCAGGCCCCGCCGGCGGAGGAGACGATTCACTGTTTCCGGCAAGGCGTGACGGAACTGCCGGAAGCGCTCGCGGTCCCCCTCCCCGGCGGCGAACCAGGATCGATCGAGATCGGCGCCGGCCGCCTCGAGGCGATCGAGCCATTCATCCAGAGCCGCATCTGCCTCTACAACGGGTTCCTGCTCGACGAGCAGCGCGCCGCCCGGCTTCGGCGGAATTTCCGGATAGTCCGGGCGCAGCAGCTCCAGCGACCGGCCGTCGAGGTACTCGAGCATCCGGAGACCGTCGATCAGGCGCCATTCCTCCACCGCTCGCACGACAGCTTCGTCCCCCGGTAAGAAGACGACCCCGGTGATCAGTGCCCGCGGTAAGGGCAGGAGCGCCAACTCGGCCTCGACCACCACCCCGAGGGTCCCTTCGCTGCCGATGAAGAGATCCACCCAGTCCATGCCGTCTTCGAGGTGATAGCCGGCGGTATTCTTTGTGGTGGCCGGGATGGGGATCGCCGGCACCGGGAAATCGAGGCGCTGGCCGCGCCGCCAGCGCCGGATCTCGCCCGAGGCGAGAACCACGGTGAGCGCCCGCACCCAGCGCCGTGTGGGTCCGTAACGGAAGCTGCGGGAGCCGCTGGCGTTGGTGGCGATGGCGCCCCCGAGCGAGGCGGATTGCTCGGTCGGATCCGGAGGGTAGAACATCCCAGCCGCCCGCGCCGCCGCTTGCAACTCCCGGAGCGTGATTCCGGCGCCCGCCCGAACGGTGCTGTGATGCACTTCGAGCATCTTCAGGCGCTCTGTCGAAACGATCCAGCCTTCCTGGGCGACCGCACCGCCGACAAGACCGGTCCCAGCGCCGTAGATCGTAACCGGCGTGGCCGAATCCGCAGCCGAGCGCACAATGCGGGCTACGCCTTCTGGGGACTCCGGTTTGAAGAGGCGCTCCGCCCGCCCCCGAAAGCCAGAAGCATCTTCGAGGTACTCAGCGGGGATGCCCAGAGCTACACCTCCAGGATGACCGGCAAGATCAAGGGGCGCCGCGAAGCCTCCTTGTTGATGAAGCGTTTCAGATCCCGGCGGATCTTCTCCTGGATCACCCCGGCGTCGCTGCGTTCCTCGGGTGAGGCTCGCTCGATCGTCTCGGCCACGACGCGGGCGGCGCGGCGGAGCAAGTCTGAGCCGTCTTCGGAAACGAACCCCCGGCTGACGATCTCCGGCGCGCCTTCGCTCTTCCCGGTGAGCCGGTTGATGGCGACAATGGGGACGATGAAGCCGTCCTCGGAGAGATGGCGGCGATCCCGGATGACCAAGTCTTCGACGACTTCATCCACTGTCCCCGAATCGATGCACAGCCGTCCAACCGGCACATCGTCGCCCCGCCGGGCGCCCCGATGATCGATTTCCAGCACCTGCCCGGTCTCGAGGATGAAGGTCTCTTCGATGCCGAGGTGGGCCATCTGCCCGGCCAGCGCCGCGTGTTTGGACAACTGCCGGTACTCGCCGTGGATGGGCACGAAGTAGCGGGGCCGCACAAGGTTCAGCACCAGCTTCAGTTCCCCGGAGCTGGCGTGCCCGGAAACATGCACCGGCGGGTCCATGTTGCCGTAGATGACGTCGGCGCCGCGACGCGAAATGTGGTTGATCATCCGGTAGATCGCCTTCTCGTTGCCCGGTATGATCCGGGAGCTCAACACCACCGTATCACCCTTCTCCAGGTAGACATTCTTGTGGTCGTCCACTGCGATACGGGCCATGGCGGACATCGGCTCGCCTTGCGTCCCCGAGGCGACGACCACTACCTTCTCCGGAGGGATCGCCATGATATCTTGCGTTCTCAAAAGGATGCCATCTCGAATTTCAAGCAAACCCTGAGAATGGGCGATCTCCGTGACCGAGAGCATGCTGCGACCGACAAAGGCCACCTTGCGCCCGGATTCGGCGGCCAGATCGAGAATCTGTTGAAGCCGATGGACCGAGGAGCTGAAGCAAGTGATCACGATCTTGCCCTGCGCCCGGGTGAAGATGTCCTCGAAGCGCGGGCGGACGGCGCGTTCGCTCTGGGTATAGCCGGGACGGTCTACGTTGGTGGAATCCGAAAGCAGAAGCAGGACGCCCCGTTTGCCGTACTCGGCGAAAGTGTGAAGGTCAAAGAGGAGGTTGTCGGTCGGAGTAGGATCGACCTTGAAGTCGCCGGTGTGGATCAGCACGCCGAGCGGGGTGGTGATGGCCAAGGCCACGGCGCTGACGATGGAGTGCGTGACGTGTATGAATTCGACCTTGAACGGGCCGATCTCGATGATTTCGCCTGGCTTGACCGGGTTCAGGGAGACGTTGACATCCTCGAGTTCGTGCTCCTTGAGCCGGCGCTCCACGAGAGCGAGCGTAAATGGGGTGCCATAAACGGGCGCGCTGACTTCCGAGAGTAGAAACGGGGTCGCCCCGATGTGGTCCTCATGCCCGTGTGTGAGGAGGAGCGCGCGAACGTGTTGTTTGTTTTCTTCGAGATACGCGAAGTCCGGCGTGACGATATCCACGCCGAGCAGATCTTCCTCCGGGAACATCATCCCGGCGTCGATGACGATGATGTCATCGCCGTAACGGAGCGCCAGGCAATTCATCCCGAATTCCCCGAGACCGCCCAAGGGAATGACCTGTAACTTCTTGTCTGTCATCAAGCTTCCAGCCTAGCACACGGCGTAAATCCGCCTCGCGCCGCGGGCTTTCCTGCGAAACCGACAGCCCGGGAGTGGTGAGCCCGGCCGCCCGTCAGAGACCAGTAAAAATAGTCTTCGTCTGTTGATCGATTCCACCGCCGTTCTGCGCAGTACAGGGTGGAAAAGGAAGAGCCGCTGCCGGGACGACAAACCCCGGCGGCCGGTTCCGAAGCGGAAGGCATAGCAGAGAAGGAAGGTGTTCCACCCGTGCGGGAGCCCGGGAACGACGAGAGCCGTGAGGTGGCCGGAGGGAGGCCGGCTGCGGAGGAGGTCTCGCGGCCTCTCGCTCTCGGGCCGGCATGGGTGGGGCGGGAAGACCGATTGCCGATTGGGCGAATCGCCAGCCCAAGTTCCCAGCCGGACGGCGATCCGGCGGGAACAACGCCGGGAGGCGTGGCGAGGGGAGGCGCCACGGCGCCGGGCGTAACGGCAGCGGTCTGCAGGCGGCCGGCGAAACAGGCAACCCAAGGGTGCGCCAAGCATTCTCGATCCGGTTTCGGCCCTGGACCGGAGGCGCGCGTCGGGTTGTCCTCGCCGGCCGGCCTGCACCGTGGGTCCGGCTCCGGTTGTTACAATCGGCTGCGGGGGGCATTGCGGCCCCTGACCCCCGCAGGCGGTTTTCACTGGGGAGGAGAGCCGGCATGGCCGGACCCACGGACATTACGGGCCTGTTGGTGAAATGGAGCCAGGGTGACAAGAACGCCCTGGCGGAGCTGACCCCGATCCTCTACGACGAGTTACGCCGTGTGGCGGCGCGGGTGGTGCGGCACGAGCCGCAGAACCTCACGCTTCAGCCCACTGATCTGGTCCATGAGGCGTTCATTCGCCTGACCGACCAGACGCGGCTGACCTCCAAGGATCGAGCCCATTTCCTGGCCCTGGCAGCACGGGCGATGCGCCAAATCCTGATCGACCATTGGCGGCGCCGCCGGGCGGCGAAACGGGGAGGCGGGATCAAGATCTCACTGGAGGCGGGCAAGGATGTGGCGGCGGCCGCTCCGCCTGAGATCATCGCCCTGGACGATGCCTTGCGAGCGCTGGAGAAGATCGACGCCCGCAAGGCGAAGGTAATCGAGCTCCGCTACTTCGGAGGGCTGACGACGGCCGAGATCGCGGAGGTTCTCGGTATCTCAACAGCCACCGTGGGACGGGAGATCCGGTTCGCCCAAGCGTGGTTGTACCGGGAGCTGAAAGGAGAGCGGGAGGACCGTGGCGGAGACCGTTGAGGACCGGGATTGGTGGCGGCGGGTCGAGGAAGTCTTCGCCGGCGCCTTGGATCTGCCCGAGGCGGACCGAGCCGCCTACCTCGAAAAAGCCTGCGCGGGTGACGCGACGCTGCAGGCAGAAGTGCAGTCCTTGCTCCGGTACGAAACAGTTTCCCAGGAAGGGCTGGACCGCGTGGTTGCGGAAGCCGCCGCGACCTACGCCTCCGAGCGTGCGTCGGACAACGAGGTGAGTTCCGACCTCGGACTGAGAGTCGGGCGGTTCCAGATCGTGCGGGAGCTGGCCCGGGGCGGGATGGGCGTGGTGTACCTCGGCGTCCGGACCGACTCGGATTATGCCCAGGTGGTAGCGATCAAGCTGATCCGCAGCGGGCTTCGCTCGGACCGGTTCGTACGCCGCTTCCGGGCGGAGAAGCAGTTTCTCGCCTCCCTCCACCACCCGAACATCGCCATGATCCTGGACGGGGGCTCCACTCCGGATGGGCGCCCCTACATCGTCCTCGAATACATCGAGGGGGATCCGATCACCTCGTACTGCCGCCAAAGGAAGCTGGACCTTTCCGCACGGGTGCAGCTCATGGAGACCGTCTCGAAGGCGGTAGGCTACGCCCACCGGCACCGGGTGCTGCATCGGGACTTGAAACCGGAGAATATCCTCGTCACCCGGGAGGAAGTGGTGAAGCTGGTGGACTTCGGGATTGCCAAGCTCCTCGAGCCGGACTCCGAACATGCCCGCCAGACCACCAGCAGCTTCCGCTTCCTGACACCGGCCTACGCCAGCCCGGAACAAATCGCCGGCAAACCTGTCTCGCCGCCGAGCGACGTGTACTCCCTTGGAATCATCCTGTATGAGGTCCTCACCGGCCGGCACCCGTGGGAGGAGTTCCGCAGTACGCCTTACAAACTTTTCATGGAAGCCAACCGGAAAACACCTCCGCCGCCGAGCCGCTCGCCCGGCGGCGACCCGGAACTGAAGCGGCGCATCGATTCGGATCTGGACAAGGTGGTATTGAAGGCGATGGCCCGCGATCCCTCCGAGCGGTATGCGACAGCTCAAGAGCTGGCGGCCGATCTGGAGCGCTGGCGGCTTCAGATGCCGGTCTCGGTCGGCGAGCATGGCCGGCTGTCGCGCTTCTGGCGTACGGTGCGGAAGAACCCGGTGGCGAGCGGAGCGATAGCGGTGGCGGTGTTGCTCGCGGCCGCCTTGGCGGGCGTGATCTGGCGTCAGGCGGCCGTCGAGCGCCGGTGGCGGGCGTCAACCTACCCGGAATTGGCCCGGGCGAGAGACTTCATGGCCAAGCAACTGGCCGCCGGCGGGGATGTAAGAGCGGCGGCCGATTCGTTCGCCGACTGTCTCCGTTATTTGCGACAGGCCGCCGAAGCCGGGGCTGCGGACAGCGCACTCGACCCACTGAAAGCGCAGTGTTCCACCGGCGCCGCCTGGGCGGCCCTCCGCCAGGATCAGGCCGAAAAGGCGGCCGCCCTGGCAGCCAGTGCGGTGGAGACGGCGCGAAGCATCGGACAACCGGCATTACTGGCGGCGGCGTTGTTCGCCGACGGCGATGCCCGAAGCCGCCGTGGAGACGTCAGCGGCGCCGACGAACGATACCGGGAAGCCTGCAACGTGGTGGCGCCTGGAATGGACCTGTCGCTCGCTTCGCCCACGCCGCAGACGGCCGAACAGTGGCTGGAGTTCTGCCGGGAAGTCCCACCCACCGAGACGCCAACCCGGTGAGAGACCCGCGGCCTCAGATCTCCCACCGCCAGAGGTTGACCGCGGCCGTGTAACCGGCGCCGACGGCCGCGAACAGGACGATATCCCCTTTTTTCAACTTGCCCGCCGAGACGGCGTCGCGAGTGGCCAGCGGGATCGTGGCCGCGGTCGTGTTGCCGTAACGGTCGATGTTGATGATAGTCCGCTCAGGCGGGATGCCGAGCCGGTCGGCCGTGGCAGTGATGATCCGCTTGTTGGCCTGGTGAGGGATGAATGCCGCGACGTCGGCGGCGCTCAGGCCGTTCTTCTCGAGCAACGTTCGGCAGGTGTCATACATCGTGCGGACAGCGTACTTGAAGACCTGTTGGCCGTCCTGATGGACATAGTGCAGGCGGCGGCGCACGGTCTCGTCGCTGGCGGGCAGGCGGCTGCCGCCGGCGGGCATCTTCAGGAAATCCCCACCGGAGCCGTCAATCAGATTGTAGGCGTCCATGAAACCGGTTTCCCCGTCGCCCGCAGGCTCAATGACCATCGCCCCGGCGGCATCCCCGAACAGGACACAGGTGGCCCGGTCCTCGTAATCCACGATGCGGGACATCGTATCGGCGCCGATGACCAGGACCCGGCCGTAGGAGCCGGACCCCACCAGATTTGCGGCCGTCGTCAACCCATAGAGAAATCCGGAGCAGGCCGCCACGAGGTCGAAACCCCACGCGCCCGGTATGCCCAACCGGTTCTGCACCAGGCAGGCCGTGGAAGGAAACAGCATGTCGGGGGTGACGGTGCAAACGATGACCACATCGATGTCCGACGGCGCCAGGCCCCGGTTCTCGAGCGCCTGGCGGGCCGCCTCGTAAGCCATGTCGGAAGTGGCGACGTCCTTGTCGGCGATGTGGCGGACGCGGATGCCGGTGCGTTCGACGATCCACTGGTCGCTGGTTTGCACCATATTCTCGAGATCTTCGTTGGTAAGCACCGCCGGCGGCACGTAGCAACCCACGGCGCTGATCTTGGCTCTGCGCAAATAACCTCCTGATGAGTTCGGGTGTGGAACGAAACCGTAAACTTCCTTGATATGTTAAATTTGGACGAAATGCAAGCCGACGCTCCCAAGGGAAGCGCCGAAGTGGAGGCGATCTGCCGCGATCTCTACGCCCGGCTTCGGCCCGGGGAGCCGACGCCGGTCTTCCGTGTTGAGTTCGGCCGCTTCGCCGGGGCCAACCATTTCATCCGCCGCCGCGACGGCCAAGTCCGCGTCCGGATCTCCGATCTCTTCGCCGCCGCGCCCCGCCCGGTACTGGAGTCGCTCGTCTTCATCCTGCTCGCCAAACTGCTGCGTGAACCCGTGCCGGTAGAGTGCCGGCGGCGGTACCGGGATTACCTGAACCGGGAGGAGGTCCAGCGGCGCCTGCACCAGATCCGCGCCGAACGGGGCCGCAAACGGTTGGGATCGGCGTCGGGCCGCTATTACGACCTGGAGGCGCTGTTTGACCGGCTCAACGACCGCTACTTCGGTGGATCGGTTCCCCAGCCGCGTCTCGGGTGGAGCCGCAAAGCCTCCCGGCGGCGGCTGGGGCATTACGATGCAGCCCACCAGACGATCGTCATAAGCTCCGCTCTCGATGGGGCCGCGGTGCCCGAGTTCGTGATCGAATACGTCCTGTATCACGAAATGCTCCACATCATCCATCCTGTGCGGCGGAACGGAACCAGCCGCGCAATCCACACGAAAGAGTTCAAAGAGGCGGAGCGCCGTTTTCCGAAGCTTGCCGAAGCTCGGGAATGGCTCAAGCGCCTCTAGGAGCGCAATGGGCGTACACCGATTTCTCGTGTGGGCAGTGCTGCCCTTTTCTGCGGCCGGCGCAGAGGGAAGAGTTGCGGCTCCGCCGGACACTTCGCTTTACGCCGCCGTGCTCAGCCGGTATGTCAGAGCTGATGGCCAGGTGGACTACGCGGATTTGCGGGCGCACATCGAAGCACTCGACCGGTTCGTCGGCCAGATCGCCCGCGTGAGCCCGATTTCGGCGCCGGACCGCTTCCCGAGCCGCGAGGCGCGCCTGGCCTATTGGATCAATACTTACAACGCACTCGTGCTATGGGCCTTCGCCAGGGAATACCCGGAAAAACGGATGCGGCTGAAGGGGCTCATCGGCCGCGCCCTGTTCTTCTACCGGAGGAAGTTTCTCGTGGGGGGCGCCAAGCTGAGCCTGGCGGCGATCGAGAACCGGATCATCCGCCAGCAGTTCCGGGAACCCCGGATCCATTTCGCTTTGGTGTGCGCGTCAGCCAGTTGTCCGCACCTGTCGCGGACGCCGTACACGGCCGCGAACCTGCAAGTGCTCCTCGAGGCTGAGACCCGGCGCTTTCTGAACGAGGACCGGAACGTGAGGATCGACCGGGATTCGCGCACGGTGACTCTCTCGAGGCTCTTCGACTGGTATGCGAAGGACTTCGGCGGGACACGAGAGGCGGTTCTCGGGTTCGTCGCCCGTTACCGTCTGGCAGGGGAGATCCTCAAGACAGGAAAATGGAGGATCCGATACTTCCCCTACGATTGGTCGCCCAACGACATACCGGATCCTCGCTGACCAGCCCTGAGCGGGCGCCGGAGATGAGTTGTCAGGTCCCAGCCGTCAGCCGGACTGGGGCCGCCGGACGCAAGACCGAAGACACGGTCATCCGGGCGTCTTCGAGGATCGCGAGCAGGCCGCCGACCTCTACCTTGCCCACGCCAAGCGCGTAGAGCTCCAGCCGGGCCCTGGCCATCAGCCAGGCCGAAAAGAAGGTGATCTTCTGCCGCAGCAGGACGCCACCGATATCCGGAGCTCCCTGCGGAGCCTGCACCACCATCAGGCGCAGAGCGTAGTGCAGCCGGTTGAAGTCCCGGGCCAGATTCCGGAGGTACAGCCGGAACGCGCGGCAGCGGCTGGCACGCAGCTGCCGGTCCATGCCGGGACGGAACCCAGGCTGCGATTTCAAGAACGCGATGTCCTCTTCGTTAAGCAATCTCTCCATCGGACGATAGGCCGACACCGAGAATTCCTTCAACCAGGCCGGGTCAACCCCGCGGACCTGCGTCGAGGAGAGAACTTTCCAGATGAGCGCAACAACCGCCAAGAGCAACAGGGCGGCGGTAGCGCCCGCACCCACGACCACATTCATGCTTGAAGCTACCTCCTGGGTCTGCTCTCTTGAGAAGCATAACCGATATGCGGGAAATTTGCAATGAGACGGTGACGGAAAACCGCCGATTCAGCGGAATTAGGAGCCTATTTCTTGGCCGCGCGCAGCAGCGCAGTGTTGATCGTATCCAGTTGAGCTACAAGGCGATCCTGCGTCTCCCGGCTCCAGCGCTGGCCGAGGATGTAAGTCGTGCGCTCCCCCCTCGGGGAGAGAAAAATGCACCAAGCCGCCACGCAAAACACGTAGACGCCCATGTGGGCGACGCTCAGCACCCGGGTCAGGCCGGCTCCCCCGACGTTGCGGAACAACAGCAAAAGGGCCTGGCTGGCGAAAAACAAACCGAAGACAATTGTATGCAGAACGGTGTTTCGAGGCAGGGGCACAGGGAACCAGAGCAGAAACCCGGTGATGACGAGCAAGAAGAAAAGGAGAGCGGAGTATAGGATCCGCTGAAAGACCCTCATGTAGAGGAGGACGGGATAGGGGTCCAGTGAGCCGGAAACGTCTGGGTAGACGGTGACCGCAGCGGCGATCAGGGACACCGCCAAGGCGAAGGAGATCGCCCAGCGTCCGAGTTTCCCGAGCCCGGAATACCGCTCCAGGACGAGTGCATACACCTCGAGAACAGCCAGGACATAGCAGATAGCGAGGAGGGGGACAGAAACGAGGTATACCCAACCGTAGGCGTTCGTCCGGGGCTTGATCAGGGATAAGACGAGGGCCTGCAGAACCTCGGCGAGAACAACAAAAGTAAAACACCGGTATCGCCGCCACAAACCGGTGTGCCAAAGTCGCAAGAGCAAGACGACAAGGCTCAGGGAGGCTGTAATCCACAGCCAGCGGTTCATCATGTCGATGCTCAGGACGGCGGCCACTCGGCTCTCCGGCCCGGGTTGGGCTGCCCCATATTATCGTCGGCGGCCACCGCCTCTGACAAGCCCCTTGGGGGCGGGAAACGCCAGCGGTTCAGAACAGGGCCAGAGGTGAGACCCAGCCGCCACCGCCACCGCCACCGCCTTTAGTGTCCGGAGGCGGACAGGGGAGGCATTCCGGCCACGGAGCGACCGAAGCCGCGATGAGGCTGGTCGTGGTCACTGCGTGAAACGCAAGCAAGAGAAAGAGAATCACTTTTTTCATCTCGTCAGTTCTCCTCGAAGCGGTGTGATGTCTTTGTCGTGGGTGCGACAGGATCAGGCTAGTAGTAATAGGAGTCGCGAAACCATAGAGCGGCGGGAACTTTTCGGAAATCAGAACAAGCACTCACCAGAGAAGGAAAGATGGTGTAATATGAATTGCGACGCGAAACGCAGCCGAGGTCGATCCGAGGCCGTCGTAAATGGAGGCAGCGGCGAGTGAAACGGACGGTTCCCAAAGAAAACCTCGATCGCAGCGCAGCCGCCGACCTTTGGCGGCACACCCTGTCCCAGATCCCTTCCGTGTTCGGCCGACTGGTCTATCTGGCTTCGCTGCGCAACGGCAATACCGACTCCTACGAACACCATGGCTTCGCGCAGATCTTCGGCCGGGAGATCGCCGAACAGACGCTAAGGCTGAGCCATCGGCAGGCGTTCGCCGAGTGGCTCTGTTTTACGCTCGAAGAACAGAAAGCGGACCTCGACCTCTATCTGTCGGCCTTATCGGTGGACAAGAAGACGATCGTCGAGGCATGGCTGCGCTTGGCGCCGTACCGGAACCTGGTGCCGAGCACGGTGAGGCGGGCGGAGCGGGAGCTGTACCTCGCGGACCTGGAGACGCTGCTCACGCTGCTGAAGAACGAGTACGGCGCCTCCGCGCCTGATCCAGACGCATAGCTACCCCGGTCACCTGCCCGATGACGTCGATCTCCGCGGGAAAGGCGAACACCTGTGGAACCTGATGGGAGGCCGGATGCGGGAGCACCACGAGCTGGTCCTCGTCGAGACTGCACCAGCCACACAGGTAGCCGCCCCGGTGTTCGAGAAAGTAGATCGGCCGCTCGAGTTCGCTGCTCCAGCCGCTGCGCTGGATCTTCCGCTTGGTCTCGTCGATCAGAACCAGGGAACCCGGCAGCAACAGTGGATACATCGTCCAGTCTTCGGTGCCGATGAAGGCGTAGCGGTGGTTGCGCAAATCCAGCCCGTTGAGGAGCATGAGAGGGAGAGTGCCCCAGCGCTGGATCATGCGGCTGAGGTAAGTCGTTTTGCGCATGTCGAGGCCCGGGTCCAGCGAAAGCGGCACCTGGATGACGCCGTGCTCCGAGGGCTGGAATCCGATCAGGTGGGTGGTCTCGAGCTGGATGCTGGCCGCGTCGGCCGGCAACTGAGTGAGATCCACCGCGTACCACTGTAGGACTTCGACGATATCGAGGCGGTAGATGGCGCAGAGAGAGTACAGCCGGTAGATGTTGGGAACGGTCCCCTTGTTCTCGATGTCGGCCAGCCGGCTGAGGGCGATGGCGAACTCGTCGTTCTTGTGACGTTCGGCGATCCGGAGACTGGCCTGTTCGACGTCGCGATAGCGGAGGTTCAGCCGCTCCCGGGCTTGTTTGAGTTTTCGACCGGCGTCCTCCATGGTATGATTAGCTCCCGGCGGCCGGGAGCCGGAGGCAGAGGTGGTCCTTGCCGGGGCGAGGCACCCCCTGCCAGTGAATTATACTCGGCGCCGGGGGCGCGGGCAAGTTCCGTCCTCCGATTTTGTTCTGATTTCGGAACAAGCTTCTTGCGAAGGGGTGAATTTTGAAAATTGTCGTCGGGGTATCCGGAGCGAGCGGTTCGATATATGGTTGGCGCCTGCTCGAAAAGCTCCGCAGGAGGCCGGAGGTAGAGATCCACCTGATCCTTACCCGGTTGGGCGAGCGCACCGCGTACCTCGAAATGAGGAAGCGGGCGGCTGATTTCCGGGCCTTGGCCCACTACTGGTATCCGTTGGAGGACGTCGGCTGCCGACTGGCCAGCGGCTCCTATCCTGTTGATGCCATGGTAGTTGCCCCCTGTTCCGTCCACAGTATGTCGGCCATTGCCCACGGCGTGACCTCCAACCTGCTGACCCGGGCTGCCGACGTGACCCTGAAGGAGCGGCGCAAACTGATCCTGATGGTGCGGGAGACGCCGCTGCACCTGGGCCACCTGCGTACGATGGTCCGGTTGGCGGAGATGGGCGCGATACTAGTACCCCCGATCCCGGGGTTCTATCATCAGCCGCAGACCATCATGGACCTCGTGGACCATTCCGTGGACCGGGTTCTCGACCTGCTTGGGTTGCCCGACCCCGAAGCGAAGCGCTGGGCCCCGAGTCCGGACGCCGGAGCCGGCGGCGCCGGCGAAGAGCTAAGCTAGGCCGTATGGCGACCACAAAAGTTGCCTTCCAAGGCGAGAAAGGCGCGTTCAGCCAGGTGGCTGTCCACCAGCTCCTCGGGACAAAGGTGGCGGTGGTCCCCTGTCCTCAGTTCGAAGACGTTTTTCAGGCCCTGGACCGGGCGCAAGTCGACGCGGCCGTGGTACCGATCGAGAACACCTTGCATGGCTCGGTGCTCGAGAACTACGACCACCTGCTGAAATATGAGCTGCCGATCACGGGGGAAACGAATGTGCGGATCGTCCACAACTTGATCGCCATGCCCGGCGTCCTCTGGAAAGACGTCCGGCGCGTCTATTCCCACCCGGTGGCGCTGAGCCAGTGCCGGCGTTTCTTCGCCAGGTACCCACACCTGGAAAAGGTGCCGTACTACGACACGGCGGGCAGCGTCAAGATGCTTGCCGAGTCCCGCCCACCAGACGCGGCAGCCATCGCCTCGGCCATCGCCGCGGAGATCTACGGTGGCAAGATCCTACGGCGGGCCATCGAAGACGACCACCGCAATTTCACGCGTTTCTTCCTGCTGCGCCGAAAGAACGACGTTCCGCGACTGCCCAAGACCAGCAAGCAGGCGTACAAGACCTCGCTGGTCTTTTCCACCCGTAACGTGCCTGGGGCTCTGTTCCGAGCGCTGAGCGCTTTCGCCCTCCGCGACATCAACCTGGCCAAGATCGAGTCCCGGCCGCTCCGGGGCAAGCCCTGGGAGTACTTGTTCTACCTGGATCTCTACGGCCGGGTGAACGAGGAGCGCGTGGCCAACGCTTTGAAGCACCTCGCCGAGCTGAGTGATTTTCAGCGGGTGCTAGGCTGCTATCCGCGGGGCGCCTGAGCCTCGGGGCGCCGGATTGTTGTACCTTTAGCGACAACGCCTATGGTGAGGTTTTCCTGGCCGCTCATCGTGGCGCTCGGCGTCCCGACCGCCGCGGCAAGCCCCGATCACGTGCTCTGGTACGCTTCCGAGGCCCGCCAATGGACGGAAGCTTTGCCCATCGGCAACGGCCGCCTCGGAGCCATGGTTTTCGGGCGCGTGAAGCGGGAGCGGATCCAGTTCAACGAAGACACGGTCTGGCGGGGCGAGCCGCACGACTACTCTCACCCCGGCGCGGTGCGCTACCTGGCGAAACTCCGCGAACTGCTCTGGGCCGGCAAGCAGGCCGAGGCCGAGGCGCTGGCCATGGAAACGTTCATGAGCATACCCCTGCGCCAGATGCCTTATCAGGCCTTCGGCGACTTGTGGATCGAGTTCCCCGGGGTGGATCCGGCCGCGGTGACGGACTATCGGCGCGAGCTGGATCTCGACCGGGCGGTGGCGTCGGTCAGCTTCCGCGCCGGCGGGGTCGCATACCGGCGCGAGGTCTTCGCCAGCTTTCCGGACCAGGTGATCGCCGTCAGGATCACGGCCGACCGGCCGGAGGCGCTGCACTTCAAGGCCTCCTTGACGGGAGCCCACGAGGGAGACAAAGTCTACAAGCGCGGCGGCGAACTGGTCCTTTCGGGGCAGATCCCCGGCGGCGCGATCCGCTACGAGGCCCGGCTGGCGTTGGTTACCGATGGGTTCGCCGAAGTGCGCGACGACGGCGTCACGGTCCGTTCGGCGAGCGAGGCGACGCTGCTGTTGGCCGGCGCGACCAACTTCGTCAACTTCCGCGACGTCTCGGGGAATCCCACGGCCAGGAACGACGAGGCGCTGGACGCGGCCCGGAACCGGACCTACAGCGACTTGCTGGCGCGCCACTTGGAAGACCACCGGCGGCTGTATCGCCGGGTCGAATTCGAGCTGGAGGGGCCGGCGGCGCCGGATGGTCCGACGGATGTCCGCCTCCGGGAGTTCGCGCGCACCGGCGATGTGGGGCTGGTGTCGCTGCTGTTCCAGTACGGGCGCTATCTGCTGATCGCCTCGAGCCGCGACGGCGGCCAGCCGGCGAACCTCCAGGGCCTGTGGAACGAATCGAACGACCCGCCCTGGGGCAGCAAGTACACCGTCAACATCAACACCGAGATGAACTACTGGCCGGCCGAACCCGGAGCGCTGCCCGAGTGCCACCGGGCGCTGTTCGAGGCGCTCAAAGAGGTGGCCGTCTCCGGCGCGCGGACGGCGAAGGTCCACTACGGGGCCCGCGGCTGGGTGCTGCACCACAACTTCGACCTGTGGCGGGGCACGGCGCCGATCAACCGGTCGAACCACGGCATCTGGCCCACGGGAGGAGCGTGGCTGTGCCAGCATCTCTGGCAGCACTACCTCTACGGCGGGGACGAGGCCTTTCTGCGGGAGACGGCCTACCCGTTGATGAAGAGCGCGGCGGAGTTCTTTGCCGACTATCTGGTGGAGGATCCCAAGCGCGGCTGGCTGATCTCCGGCCCGAGCAACTCGCCGGAAAACGGCGGGCTGGTGATGGGGCCGACGATGGACCACCAGATCATCCGCAATCTTTTCGGCAACACGATTGCGGCCAGCGAGGCGCTGGGGGTGGACGCCGAGTTCCGGGAGCGATTGATCGAGATGCGGAGACGGATCGCGCCGAACCAGATCGGCCGGCTGGGCCAGTTGCAGGAGTGGCTCGAAGACATCGACGATCCGAACAACAAGCACCGCCACGTTTCGCACCTGTTCGGGCTGCATCCCGGGGTGGAGATCACGCCCTACGGGACGCCGGAGCTGTTCCGGGCGGCGCAGAAGTCGCTCGAGTTCCGCGGCGACGGGGCCACCGGGTGGTCGATGGGCTGGAAGATCAATCTCTGGGCGCGGCTGCTCGACGGCGACCACGCCTACAAGCTTCTGCGGAATCTGCTCCAGCCGGTTCCGCCCCCGAGCGAACGCCGGCGGCCCGGAGGGCGCCGCGGAGGCCTGTACCCGAACCTGTTCGACGCCCACCCGCCGTTCCAGATCGACGGGAACTTCGGGGCGACGGCCGGGATCATCGAGATGCTGCTGCAAAGCCACGATCCGTACGGGACTCCGCTGGGCGAAAGCGAAGTGCAGAGCGGACGGGCCGGCTTCCTGCATCTGCTGCCGGCGCTGCCGTCGGTGTGGAAGGCCGGCCGGGTGAAGGGCCTGCGGGCGCGGGGCGGCTTCGAAGTGGCGATCGAGTGGCGCGAGGGCAAACTTCTGGAGGCCCGGGTGACGTCCCGGCTGGGCAAGCCCCTGACGGTACGTTATGCAGGCAAGCAGAAGCGTCTCGAAACCGAGGCCGGAGCGACGTACCGCGTCGGGCCCGATTTGTCCGTCGAGCGGCTATACGAGGGGCGGCGGTGGCACGGACAAGGCCCTGCGCCCGGGATGTTACAAGAGTTCCGTGCACCATGGCCGCCAGCTCGCGCATCCGAAGATCGTAGAAGGAGGCGCGATGCTGATCAAACGGCGGCGGGGCTGGGAGATCCCCGAAAGCGAGGCGACGCCGGAAGAGGCCTTCTGGAACCGGCGGGAGATTCTGCGGGCGGCGGGCTTTCTGGGGCTGGGCGGCCTGCTCGAGGCGGCGGAGAGCGCAAACAAGCTCTATCCGGCCCGGCGCAATGAAAAGTTCACGCTCGACCGCCCCATCACGCCTGAGTGGGCGGCCACGGGGTTCAACAACTACTACGAGTTCCATCCCACCGACAAGAAGGCGGTGAAAGACCTTACCGGCCGGTTCCGCACGCATCCCTGGACGATCGAGATCCGGGGCCAGGTGAACCACCCGGGCAAGCTGGACCTGGACGATCTGCTGAAGAAAGTCGAGCTCGAGGAGCGGCTCTACCGGTTCCGGTGCGTCGAGGCGTGGTCGATGGCGGTGCCGTGGACCGGCTTTCCGATGCGCCGGTTGATCGAGATCGCCGATCCGAAGCCGAAAGCGAAGTACGTGCGGTTCGTCACCGCCAACCGGCCGGCCGAGATGCCGGGCATGCGCAAGGCGCCGTGGTATCCCTGGCCCTACTACGAAGGGCTGCGGTTGGACGAGGCGGCCAACGAGCTGACGCTGCTGGTGACCGGCGTCTACGGCAAGCCGTTGCCGGTGCAGAACGGCGCGCCGATCCGGCTGATCGTGCCGTGGAAGTACGGCTTCAAGAGCATCAAGTCGATTGTGAAGATCGAGTTCACGGCCAAGCGGCCACGGACCTTCTGGAATGACGTCCAGCCGCGGGAGTACGGTTTCTACGCCAACGTCGATCCCACGAAACCCCACCCCCGGTGGAGCCAGGCGACCGAAAAGGTGATCCCCAACATGGAGGTCCGGCCGACGCTGCCCTACAACGGCTACGGCGAATGGGTGGCGCAGATGTACACCGGCAAGGAGTACTGAGGCCGCCGCGCGTCCCCTGCATCCCGCCGACGGTGGTATCTTGTCAGGCGCTATGATGCGCCGCGGTCTCCTCCTCATCACGGTTCTCTCGCTCGTCTGGCCGGCCGCCGCGGCCGCTCAGACCGGGAAGCTCAACGTGCTGCTGGTGATGTCGGACGATCTGAACACCGACGTCAGCTGCTACGGGCACCGGATCGTCCGGACGCCGAACCTCGACCGGCTGGCGGCGCGCGGGGTACGGTTCACCCGGGCCTACTGCCAGTACCCGCTGTGCAACCCCTCGCGGGCGTCGATGCTCACGGGCCTGTATCCGGACCAGACCGGCGTGCGCAACAACCGGGTCTTCTTCCGCGACACCGTGCCGGACGTAGTCACGCTGCCGCAACTGTTCCGCAACAACGGCTATTTCACCGCGCGCATCGGCAAGATCTACCACTATGGCGTGCCCCGGCAGATCGGAACGGATGGTATGGACGACCCGGTCTCGTGGGACCGGGTGGTGAACCCGCGGGGGCGGGACAAGGACGAAGAGGATCTGATCTTCTCCATAGACCGCCTGCGGCACAGTCTGGGCGGGACCCTGAGCTGGCTGGCGGCCGACGGAACCGACGTCGAGCAGACCGACGGCATCGGGGCGACCGCCTGCATCGAGATGCTCAAGTCGCGCCCCAAGGACAAGCCGTTCTTCATCGCCATGGGCTTCTACCGGCCGCACACGCCTTACGTGGCGCCGAAGAAGTACTTCCGCCGGTACCCGCTGGAGTTGATCCGCACGCCGGCCGAACCGCTGGACGACCTGGTGGACATCCCTTTGCCGGCCTGGGTGGACCGGCCGTACCAGCTCGAACTGGACGATCTGACGAAGCGCCAGGCGATCCAGGCCTACTACGCCTCGATCACCTTCATGGACGCTCAGTTGGGACGGATCCTGGACGTGATGGACGAGGAGGACCTGTGGGAGAACACCGTCGTCGTCTTCGTCTCCGACCACGGCTATCACATGGGCGAGCACAAGCTCTGGCAGAAGACGACGCTGTTCGAGAACTCCTGCCGGGTGCCGCTGATCATCGCCGCGCCGGGGTTCGCCGGCACGGCGGGCAAGGCCACGGGCGCGGTGACCGAGATGATCGACATCTACCCCACGGTGGCCGACCTGTGCGGGCTGCGGGCGCCGTCCTACCTCGCCGGGCGGAGCCTGCGGCGGCAGCTCGAGGACGTCTCGGCGCCGGGGCGCGAGGCGGCGCTGACGACGCTCGACAGCCGGGACCGGGTTCACCGGCCGGTGCACTGGCCGCCGACAATCGGCTACACGATCCGCACCGAGAGGTACCGTTACACGGAGTGGGCCGACGGGCGGATCGGCGTGGAGCTCTACGACCACCAGGAGGACCCGGAAGAGTTCGTCAATCTGGCGCTGGCCCCTCACATGCGGGAGACGGTGGCGCGGCTCAAGAAGCTGCTGGCCGAGCGGGTGCGCGAGGCGAAGCAGCGGCCGCGGATTTGACGGGAGCTCGCGCGGGGCCCTCGCCAAAGCTCGAAACCCCACCTCCCCCGGGAGCGAGCCGGTACTTTTGGATCTGCAACCCCTTGGGGTTTTGCCGCCGGGTTGCCAAACTAGAGGTATGAAGTTCCACACCGAGTACTTGTGGTTCCACACCAAGAAGCACCGCGAGTACATCAACATCACCGACAAGGTCGAAGAGGCCGTGCGCAAGAGCGGCGTCCAGGAAGGCATGGTGCTCGTCTCGGCCATGCACATCACGGCCGGCGTCTGGGTGAACGACGCCGAGGACGGGCTGCTGGCCGACATCGACGAGTGGCTCGAGAAACTGGCGCCGTACCGCGACGACTACCGACATCACCGGACGGGGGAGACCAATGGCGACGCGCACTTGAAGAGCTTGCTGGTGCACAACCAGGTGATCCTGCCGATCACGGGCGGCCGATTGGATCTCGGTCCATGGCAGCAGGTCTACTACGCGGAGTTCGACGGACAGCGCCGCAAGCGTGCGGTGATCAAGGTAATGGGCGAATAGGAAGCGGCGGGCCGGGAAGCAGCGCAGTGCAAGGAGGAGGTATGGCGTCTCGGTGCAGGAGGAAACGAGTGATGTGGCGCGGATGGGTGGTTTTTCTAGCCTCAGCGGCACTGGCGGCGGAACTGCCGGTGACGACGGTGGTGCTTTACAAGCACGGCGTCGGGTACTTCGAGCGCGAGGGCGCGCTGCAACCTGGTGAATCGGCGCGGCTGGAGTTCCACCGGGAAGAAATGAACGATGTGCTGAAGTCCCTCACGGTGCAGACAGAGCAAGGGGCGGTGGCCGCCGTACGCTACGACGCCGCCGAACCGCTCGAGAAAAGGCTCGGGCGTTTCCGGATTCGCCTGGGCCGCGAAGAACCGTTGAGTCGACTGCTGGATCAGCTCAAAGGGGAACGGCTGGTGATGACCGTCGGTGGCAATCGGGTTACGGGCGTCATCGTCGGCGCCCGTATCGCCGGCGGCAAGGAACAGCCGGAACGTCAGCAGTTGACCCTGCTCGGGGATACGGGCGCCATCGTCGCTTATGATCTGGCGACCGTCTCCGAACTGCGCTTTGCCGACGCCGGTCTTCAGAAAGAGCTTGAAGAATACCTGGCGACAGTGGCCGGCTCGCGGTCTCAGGACAAGCGGAACCTGTACATCGACACCGCCGGCCGAAACCCGGGCCGGGTGCGGCTACGTTACATGATTCCCACACCGGTGTGGAAGTCCAGCTACCGGCTCATCTTCCCGGCTGACGGCAAGCCATGGCTCGAGGGCTGGGCCATCGTGGACAACACGACGGGCGAGGACTGGCGCGGCGTGCGGCTTTCCCTCGTTTCCGGAAGGCCGATCTCGTTCATCAGCCGGCTGTACGAGCCGAAGTACGCGAAGCGGCCGGTGGCGGAGCTGCCGGAGGAGCGGGCGGCGGCTCCGGTGGTCCACGAGGGGGCGGTGGCGGAGATGGTCCAGGCGCGGCGCAAGGGAGCCCCGGCGGTCCGGGCGATGAAGGCGGCGCCCGGTTTCGCGGCTGAAGCCATGGCTGCCCCGCCCCCGGCGCCCAGCACGATCACCGGGGCGGCCGCCGGACGCGAAGCGGGCGAGCTGTTCGAGTACCGCTTCGAGCGGCCGGTGACCATCCCGGCCGGGCAATCGGCCATGCTGCCGTTCCTGCAGGAGACGGTGGCGGCGCGCAAGCTGGTGATCTATTCGCCGGAAGACGACGTCCACCCCAGGTACGCAGCGGAACTGACGAACACGACCGGCAAGACGCTGGACGGCGGTCCGGTGACGGTCTTCGACGGCGGCGTCTATGCCGGCGAGGCGCTGCTGGAGACGCTGAAGGAGGGCGACAAACGTCTGATCAGCTACGGCGTGGATCTGGGGACGCGGATCACGACGCGGTTCCGTTCCGACCGCGCGGTAGTGCGCGAGGTGCATCTGCGCCGGGGGGTGCTCGAGACGCGCTCGGCGGTGCGCGAGCGTAAGACCTACTCGATCAAGAACGTCGAGGCGAAACCGAAGACCGTCATCGTCGAGCATCCGGCGCGGGCCGGCTACGAGCTGGTCTCGCCGGAGGCGGCCGAAAAGACGGCGACGGCGTACCGGTTCCAGGCGCAGGTGGGACCGCGCGATTCCACCGAGCTGACGGTGATCGAGGAGCGGGTCTTGAGATCGACGACGGCGGTGACGAACCTCACGCCAGATGTCCTGTTGAGCTATGTCGAAAATACACGCCTGAGCGAAACGGCGCGGCGGCATCTGCGCACGATTCTCGATCTGAAGCGGCAGATCGCCGAAGCCGACGCCGAGATCCAGCGGATCGAGAGAGCAATTCAGGAGACGGCGCAGGACGAGGACCGGATCCGCAAGAACATTCAGAGTCTGAGCCGGGTGAGCGGCCAGCAGGAACAGGTGCAGAAATACGCCGCCGAGCTGGCGCGCCTGGAAACGCGGATCGCCGGGCTCCGCGATCAGGCGGCGGCGGCACGGCAGCGGAAAGCGGAACTCGAGAAGGAGCTGAACCAGGCGCTCGAAGGAATGGAATTCTGAAGCCGCTCACGCGGCGGCTACGAAGCTGTGGGCCCGAAGCCGCGTGTTACACTGAAGGACGATGGGCACCGGGTTTTTCCCCTCGGTAAGACGTTGGATTCTATGGGACTATCCGCGGGGGAGCCTGCAATACGACATAATGGTCGCGCTCATTCTGGCCTTCATCTTCCTGACACCCCGGGGGATCTTCCATGACCAGCCCCAGCCGAAGCAAGTAGTCATGGTGCAGGGCGAGGGCGCCGGCGCAGTCTTCTGGCTGGAGGCGGATCTGCTGGAGGGGATTCCGGAAACCCAGATCCGAGCTCGGGTCGAAGAGTTGATCCGGCAAAGGGCCCGCACGCGCCGGTTTACCGTGACGCGGGTGGAACCGATCTTCGACGCCGAGAAGCAAATAAAAGGCTTTATGGCGTTCGCCCAGCCGGCCCCGTAGCCATGTTCCAAAGGCGGCTCTGGATGCGCCAGACGTTCACGATCTCGCTTATGGTGTTGGCGTTGTCGCTACCCGCGGCGGCGGGCGACCTTCAGCGAGTTCTCGCCGAGATGGACGCGGCCTCGCGCCGCATCTCCTCGGTAACCGCCCGGATTACGAAGGCAAGCTACACGGCGGTGATCGACGACACGACGATCGAGCACGGGATCATGTGGTTGGCGCGCAGCGGCCAGCGCCGGAACCGGGTGAGAATGCGGGTCGAGTTCACCGACCCGGATCAGCGCTCGGTCGCTTTCGCAGGTAACCAGGCGGAGATTTACTACCCTAAGATCCAGACGGTTCAGGTCTACGACCTCGGCAAACACAAGGCGCTGGTGGAAGCGTTCCTGTTACTGGGATTCGGTAGTTCGGGCAAGGAACTGGCGAAGGACTATCAGATCCGGCTGGCGGGCGCAGGAGCGGTCGAGGGCGTTCCGGCCTGGAAGCTCGAACTGACGCCGAAATCGAAGAAGACGCGGGAGAAGATTGTCAAAGTGGAACTGTGGCTGGCCAAGAAGGGGGCCTACCCGGTGCGGCAGAAGTTCTATGCCCCAAGCGGCGACACGACTACGATCACATACACTGAAGTCCGGTTGAATCCGAAGCTCAAGGACTCCGACTTAAAGTTAAACCTCCCTCCTAACGTCAAACGCGAATACCCTCAACGCTAGCCCGGCGGGCGTGGCGAGATCTGGGACGGCAACCAGTTTCAAGCGCGACGGGGCCGTTCGGCGCCGGAATAGCGCAGATAGGGGCCGCGGCTGCCATTGGGCAGGATCGTCGACGGATCGGTCCGGGCTCGAGCGAGTGACTGGACAGTCAGACCGAGCGCCCCTTCGAGATTAGCGCCGCGAAGGTCGGTGGCGTTCATCCTGGCGTCGTGAAACCGGGCATCTCTGAAGTCGGCACGGCACATGTCGGCCCCGTTCAGGCTTACGCCGCGGAAATCGCAGCCGCGCAGGTCGGCCCGATGGAAAACGGTGTGGTTCAGTTCGGCGGACTGGAACTTCGCCCCGCTGAGCGCGGCCCGGCTGAAGTCGCAGGCTTGCAGGCGGGCAGACCCGAAGTTGGCGCCCGCGGCCGTGGCCCCGATGAATCGGCAATAATTGAGCTTGGCGTGATAGAACTGGGCGCCTTCGAGGTTGGCCTGTGAGAAGGCACAGTCGAAGAATCGCGCTTGGTGGAACGCCGCGTGCGGCGCGCTGGCCGTCGAGAGATCGCATTCCTCGAACCGGGCTTCCGTAAAGCGGACTTCCTCCATCTCGGCGGCCCGCAAGGAGCACTCTTTCAACACAGCCTCGGTAAAATTGGCATCGCGCAGGGATGCATTGTCGAAACGGACCCGGGCGAGTTCGGCTTCCATGAAGCCGGCTCCGGAGAGCAAGCAACGGCGAAAGTCCACCTGTTCCAGTTCCGCACCGCCGAACTCGATTCCTGTCAGGTCGGCCTTAAGCCAGGTGATGAAGTGGAGCAGGGCCCGGGTGAGGTCAGCCCTCCGCAGAGACGTTCCTGTCAGCGTGATCCCTTTGAGTTCGGCCCGAACGCCATTCTCGACCCCCTCCAGCCAGTCCCGGTGGGCGAGCAGAATCCGCTTCAAGTCCGGCGCTTCCCCAGCTTCCTGTCCCTGTTTCAGCGATGCCGAGTGCGCGCGACTCATTGTTTTCATTTCTCTTATCGGCGGCGAGACCGTTTCCTTGAATCCCGCCGCTCGAAGCGGGTCGGCCTTGGAGAGCACTACAATAAAAGGCTGGTTTTCATGAGCCTCGAGATCGCTGTTCGCGAAAAGGAAGGGGTCAGAATCCTCGACCTGAAAGGCCGGTTGACGGCCGGCAAAGAGGTGGAGCGGCTCCGGGAGGCAATCCACGAACAGCTCGAAGCCGGACATACGAAGCTCGTCCTCAACATGGCCGGGGTGGATTACATCGACTCGACGGGACTCGGCTCCCTGGTGGTTTGCTTCACCCGGGTCCAGCGGGCCGGCGGGGCCCTGAAGTTGCTGAACCTGAACCGCCGGGAGATCCAGTTGCTGATTCTGACGAAGCTCACGACCGTCTTCGAGCTTTTCGACGACGAGCAGGACGCCGTCAACAGCTTCTTCCCGGGGCGCAAGATCAAGCGATTCGACATACTGAGCTTCGTCAAGAAGCACTCCCAGGAGTAGGCGGCGCGGATGCGGCTGGTGGTGATCGGTGGAAACGCAGCAGGACTGAGCGCCGCCGCGCGCGCCCGGCGGCTGGATCGCTGGCTGGAGATCGTCGTTCTGGAAAAGGGTCCGGTCATCTCTTACGCTGCGTGCGGCCTCCCTTACTACATCGAGGGCCGCGTGCGGAGGCTGGAGGAACTGCAAGTCGCCTCGATCGAGGAATTCCGCACGAAGCGCCGCATCGACGTACGCACCGGCGCGGAAGTGGCGGCCATCCGGCACGCCTCGCGGGAGGTGGCACTGGCCGGCGGCGAGCGGATCGGCTACGACAAGCTCATCATCGCCACCGGAGCAAGGGCAGTGCGCTCCGGGATCCAAGGGACTGACGAGCCTTATGTGTTCCCCCTGCAGACCTTCACCGACGCCGAGCGGTTGCGCACGTTTCTCGAGAAGCGGCGGCCAAGGCGAGCCGCCGTCGTCGGGGCCGGATACATCGGCCTGGAGATGGCCGAAGTGCTCCGAGCGCGCGGGCAGCGGGTGGCCGTGTTCTCCGCCGACGACCGCTTGCTCGGCTCAGGGAACGGAACGCTGCGGGGGGCGCTGGCACGCCGGCTCGAGCGGTTCGGCGTGGAGCTGCACGCGAACCGGCCGGTCCGCAGTCTTGGGGAACTGGAGGTGGACGGCCGCGAGCCGGATCTCGTCCTGCTGGCCGCCGGCTTTCGCCCGAACGTGGAGCTGGCCGCCGAAGCGGGCGTCGAGATCGGGCGGACGGGCGCCATCCGGGTAGACGAGCGTCTGGAGACGAACCTCGGCGGCGTCTACGCGGCGGGTGATTGCGCCGAAGCGCTCCACAAGATCACCGGACGGCCCGCGTACATCCCCCTCGGCACCACCGCCAACAAGATGGGCCGGGTCGCCGGGGCCAACGCCGCCGGCCGGCGAGAGCGCTTCCCGGGGGTTCTCGGCACCTCCATTGTGCGGGTGTGCGGCTTGGGCGTCGGGATGACGGGCCTCAGCGGCGAGGATGCCCGCGCCGAAGGCTTCGAGGCGGTTTCCGCGCGTATCGAAGCCCTGGAACGCCCGGAGTATTTCTGGGGCGTCAAGATCACCGTCGAGTTGACAGCCGACCGGCGGACCGGGCGGCTCCTCGGCGGCCTGGTGATGGGCGAGCGCGGCGTGGCCCACCGGACGAACGTCATCGCCACGGCTCTCGAAGGCGGCCTCGGCGTCGAGCAGTTCCAGACGCTCGACCTGGCCTACGCGCCGCCTTACGCGCGCGTCTGGGACCCGTTGCTGATCGCCGCCCAGCAGCTCAGGAAACTTCTGAGCTGAGGGGCTTGCTAGACTGCGATAGTGATGCTTGCCAGCGGAACGAAAGCTCCGGATTTCAGCTTGCAGTCGGCCGGCGGCGGCCGGTTCACTCTGCGTGAGTTGCTCGCTGAAGGCCCAGTGGCGGTGGCCTTCTTCAAGAGCTCCTGCCCGGTGTGCCAGTTCACATTCCCGTTCCTCGAGCGGTTGCACCGGGAAGGCAGGGGCGTGCGTTTCTTCGCCGTGTCGCAGGACAACGAGGCGACGACGCAGCGCTTCATCGAGGAGTACGGGCTGACGTTTCCGGTCCTGCTGGACCGCTTCGACGAGGGCTACCCGGCGAGCAACGCTTACCGGATCCGGGCGGTGCCGTCGTTGTTCCTGATCGAGCCGGACGGGACGATTTCACTGACTATGGAGGGCTTTGAGAAGGCCGCCCTCGAAGCGCTGGGAGAACGCGTCCAGGCGGCGCCCTTCCGTGCCGGCGAAGACATCCCGGTCTTCCGCCCTGGTTGAGGATCGAAGAATTGAGTCCCGGGGCGGGCTCACGGAAAGCACTCGGGTAGCGGTGCGGGTTAGAATCTATACAAGGACGGTTCGAAATGGCGAAGAGCGCCGGTGTTCTCGACGCGGCAGCGGCCATCGCGAAAGGCCTCGGGGTGACGTTCCGGGAGCTGCTGTCTCCCACCGTCACTGAGGACTACCCGGATTCGCCGGTCCGTTTCCAGGAGCGGTTCCGCGGCGGCCATGTGCTGCAGCGCGACGAAGAGGGGATGGAGAAATGCGTCGCCTGCTTCCTGTGCGCGGCCGCATGTCCCGCGAACTGTATCTACATCGAAGCGGCCGAGAACACCGAGGAAAAGCGCATCAGCGGCGGCGAACGTTACGCCGAGGTCTACAACATCGACTACAACCGCTGCATCTTCTGCGGCTACTGCGTCGAGGCCTGCCCCACCGACGCCATCACCCACGGCCACGACTTCGAGCTGGCCGACTACGACACCGCCTCGCTGATCAAGCGTAAGGAGGACATGTTGGTTCCCTGGCCGCCTGCTCAAAAGGATCAGCCGGTCAGGCAGCGATAGGCGCGGCGGGCGACGATCAGTTCTTCGTTGGTTCTGAGCACCACCACGTCCACGGCCGAATCCGGAGCGGAGATCACACGGTCGCCCGCGCCCTTCTCGTTGCGCTCAGCATCGAGCGAGACTTTCAGGAAGCCCAGCCCGGCGCAGACGGCGGCGCGCAGGCCGGCAGCATTCTCGCCGATGCCGCCGGTGAAGGCGATCGCGTCCACTCCTCCCATGGCCGCCGTATAGGCGCCGATGGTCTTCTTGATCTCGTAGGCGAAGACTTCAAGGGCGAGAGCTGCATCGCGGTTCCCTTCCCGGGCGGCCGTTTCGATATCGCGTACGTCGCCGCCGGGGATGCCGCTCAGTCCCGCCAACCCCCCCTCGCGCGCGAGCTGCCGGCGGACCTCGGCGGTGTCCCAACCGCAGCGCTCCATCATATAGAGGACGGCGAAGACGTCGAGATCGCCGTGGCGGGTGGCGTTTTCGAGGCCGGACTGCGGCGAGAACCCCATGGTCGTGTCTACCGAGCGCCCGCCGTCGATGGCGCACATCGACGAGCTGCCGCCCAAATGGCAGGAGATGATCCGGAGCGAAGCACGATCCCGGCCGAGGATTTCCGGGACGCGCCGGCTAACGTATTCGTGCGAGGCGCCGTGGAAGCCGTACCGCCGGACGCCGTAGCTCTCGCGCCATTCAACGGGTACGCCGTAGCGCGCCGCGTACTCCGGCATCGTGGCGTGGAACTCGGTTTCGAACGCCGCCACGAGGACGGCGTCCGGCAGGGCTTCCTGAAACGCCCGGATCCCAGCCAGGTAGATGGCGTTGTGCGCCGGGGCGGCGGGCAGGTACTCTTCCAGAGCCGCCAGCACGCCATCGTCGATGCGGAAGGTGCCGCGGTAGCGCGGACCGCCCAGTACGGCTTTGAACGCCACGGCGTCCACCGGGGCTCCGCCCGTGTCAATCGAACGGATGGCCGCCCGGTAATCGGTGACGCGCTCCAGGCGTCCCTGCGCCAACGCCTTTTCGGCGGGCATCTCGAGGAGCTGGTACTTGAGCGAAGTGGAACCAAGGTTCGGAACAAGAATATTCATGTTTCAGCAGGCGTATCAACGGAACCGGTATTGGGATTCGATGGCCGCCAGGTTCTTGCGGGCTTGGGCCCGAAACGGGCTGTTGATGGCGGCGCACTTCTTGAAGAAGTCCCGGGCCGCAATGAGCATCTTCGCGTTGCCGCTCTTCGAGCCCATCTGGTAGTTAGCGAGCCCGAGGTGGAAGTAGGCCCCCGCGAGCAGTTGCGCGTTGCCCCTGATGTAAGGCAGCGCTTTCCGCAACGTCTTATCGGCAGTAGCGTACTTCTTCTGCGTGCTATAAGAGACCCCCATCATCCAGTAACCCAGGCCGAGCGAAGCCTTCTTTTTCTTCTCCCAGGCATCAGCAGGAACACCTTCGGGCGGTTGCGCGTTCTCGAGGTAATTGACGAGTTTGGTGGCGTACTCGAGGGTCTTGGCCGTGTCCTTCTTCTTGTTCAGGTAGTAGTCGGCGACCACGAGCAGCATGTCCTCGTTGACCTGGCCCTCTTTCTCGGCCTGCTGCGCCAGAGCCACCGCTTGCTCGAGGTTGCCGGCCTGCTGGTAGGCGAGAAAGACCTGGACGGTGAGTGAAGGCAGGTGCTTGCTCTCGGGGTCGATCTCCTTGAGCGCCTCATAAAGCTTGATCTTCTGATCCGGATCCTGCGTCTGCAAGGCGGCGTTGTAGAGCGACCACTCGGCGTATTGGCCGACCTGCTTGGCGAACTCGATGCTTTGCTTCCACTCCTCCTCGTCATCTTCGTACTCGAACTTCGGCTTCGGAGCCTCCACGGCTGCCTTGGCGGCCTTGAAAGTCGTTACCGCCCATTTTCGGACAAGGTCCGGATCCTTGAGTCCCTCGGCCGTCTTCAGGCAACTGTGTGCGGAAGCCGCGTCGGTGGGGACCTTTTCCAAGAGCTTCTCGCACCACTCGAGCGACTTTTGCGGCTGCTTGAGCTTCAGATACACGGGGGGCAACTGGGTCAACACCCACTTGACGCCCTCGTGGTTCGGATACTGCTTGAGGAACTGCTCAAGCATCATCGCCTTCTCTTGCGGGTTGTCGGTGACCCCAATCTGCTGCAGCAACTGCCCCTCCGGAGTCGTCGTATCGATCTCGATGTCCTGGCCGGGGAGCCAGAGAGCCACCGCCAGGAACAGGGCGAGCGAGATTAGCTTTTTCATCGAGCGCCTCCTCTGTTCGCGGAACGGCAGTATTATAAAACAGATTCCCGGCGGCCGAAGGTTGGGGACGGCAGCGCACTTGCAACGTTTGCTGCTGCGCCGGCCTGCGGGCCCGGCGGAATCCCGACCCGGACGGAGGAAAGCGAGTACCTGAGGGATGGTTTTACCCACGACGTACACGACGGCTCTGCTGCTGACGATCCTGACAATGATCTGCTGGGGGTCATGGGCCAATACGGCGAAGATGACCGGCAAGTGGCGGTTCGAACTCTATTATTTCGACTACGCCTTCGGCGTGCTGCTGGCGGCGACGATCCTGGCGTTGACCTTCGGCCAAATGGGAACGGACCTCACGTTCCAGGACAACCTGTTGATCGTACGCAAACGTGCGCTCGCCTTTGGACTGCTTGCCGGCGGTGTCTTCAACCTGGCCAACATGCTGCTTGTGGCGGCCATTTCGATCGCCGGCATGGCGGTGGCGTTTCCGATCGGCATCGGCCTGGCTCTGGTGATCGGCGTGATCTGGAACTACGTCTTGAACCCGCAGGGCAATCCGCTGATGTTGTTCGGGGGATCAGCCTTGCTGGTCGGGGGGATCGTCGCGGCTTCGATCGCCTACCGAACCTACGCCGAGCACCGCGACGCCCTGCGGGCCCAACGGGCGCAGACGAAAGGAAGGCGCCCGCCGAGGCGGACCGGCTTCAAAGGTATCGGGCTGAGCCTCGCCTGCGGCGTGCTGATGGGATCCTTCTACCCCCTCGTGGAGATCTCCAAGCAGGGCGAACTCGGTTTGCGGTGCTATGCTGCAGGGTTCGTCTTCGCGGTAGGGGTATTTGTCACTACGCCCGTCTACAATCTGGTCTTCATGAACGTGCCGGTCACCGGGAGGCCGATCGGCCTCCGGGAGTATTTCACAGGCACGGCCCGGCAGCATCTGCTTGGGGTCGCCGGCGGCGTCATTTGGGCGGTAGGCGCGATCGCCAACTTCGCCGCCGCCAGCGCACCGAAGCAGGTCCAGGTGGGACCGGCCATCAGTTATGCCATCGGCCAGGGCGCGGTGCTGGTCAGTACCTTGTGGGGGCTGTTGTATTGGAAGGAATTCGAGGGCGCTCCGCCCGCAGTTAACCGTTTGGTCGGATTGATGATCGCGCTGATGGTGGGCGGGCTGGCGTTGATCGCCGCCGCGCCGCTGTTTGCCGGCAAGTGAGTCAGCGTGGTCCTGTGCGAAACACACGAGGAGGATCCACATGAGAGTCTCGCGGAGAAATGCACTGAAAGGGGCGGCCGCCTTGACGGTAATCAAGCCCGGCACGGCGTTTGGCACGCAGGCGAACTCGGCGGTGGGTTTCGGCATCATCGGCACCGGGGGCCGCGGCCGGTACGTCGGCGGCCACATGGCCCGTGACGGCCGGACCCGGCTGGTGGCGATCTGCGACATCTTTCCCGACCGCATCGATCTGGCCAAGACCCACGTCCCCGGCGCCGCCAAGGCCCGCGTCTACACCAACTACATGCAGTTGCTCGAGCAGGAAGACGTGGACGCCGTGCTGATCACCACGCCCGTCTTCCTGCACCCGGAGCATTTCGAGGCGGCCGTCGAAGCGAAGAAGCACATCTACTGCGAGAAGCCGGCGGCGCCGGACGTGGCGGGGCTGAAACGGATCGCCCGGGCGGCGCGCAAGATCGCCCCGGACCGCGTGGTGCAGTGGGGCTTCCAGCAGCGCTTCAGCCCCGAGTACCTGCGGGCCAAAGCGATGGTGGAGGGTGGCACGATCGGCGACGTCAAACTGGCGCTGTCGTTCTGGATCCTGGGCGGGGTGCCGCCGGCGCGATTCAACCCCAGATACCCGCCGGAACAGCGGCGGATCCGCTATTGGGGACGCTGGACGGAGCTTTCCGGCGGGCCGATCGTCGAGCAGGACTGCCACGGCGTAGACATGCTGAACTGGTTCCTGAAGGCCCGCCCGAAGAGCGCCGTGGGCCGCGGCGGGTTGCGCTATCCGGTGGTCTACGGCGACTGGACCACCGACCACCACGACATCATCTACACCTACCCCGAAGGGAAAGAGGGCTGGCTCATTTCGATCAAGCACGCGGCCGGCTTCCGGGACGTCAAGGAGCAGATCTTCGGCTCGAAGGGGATGATCGAGACGGCGCGCACTTATTACAAGCTGCACGGCCCCAAGGAAGGCTGGCGATTCACCAACGCAGACAGCCTCGAGGACCGTAGCCTCATCGAGAAGGTCGAGTCGAAGCGCGAGATCACCATCGATGCGGTCGAGCACTTCTTCGACAAGATCCTCGCCGGCGAGCCCTACAACATGACCAGCGTCGCCGTCGAGGCCACGGCGACGTCCATCCTCGGGCGCATGGCCTACGAATACCAGCGCGAGGTGACCTGGGAAGAGATGTGGCGGTCGGCCTAGAGACCGGCTGCCGGCGCGGACTGCGGGACCAGCACCCGTTGGAACGGCCAGCCGCCTCGATCCGCCCCGTCGATACTAGGCAAATGGACGAACACTACCTGATCGGCCTGGCCGCCATTCTGGTGATCGGCATCCTCGCCCGGTGGGTCGCCTGGCGCTTGCACCTGCCGTCGATCTTGCTCCTGCTGCTGGCCGGCATCCTCGCCGGGCCGGTCGCCGGCTTCTTGAATCCGGACGAGCTGTTCGGACCGGTGCTCACCCCGTTCGTGTCGCTGTCGGTCGGCGTCATTCTCTTCGAAGGCGGCCTGAGCCTGGACTTCCGCGAGCTGCGCGAAACGGGCAACGTCATCTTCCGGCTCATCACCGTGGGAGCAGCCGTTACGTGGGCCTTGGCCGCCGGGGCCGCGTGGCTGATTCTGGGCTTCAGCGGAGAACTGGCGGTGTTGTTCGGAGCGATCCTGGTAGTCACCGGGCCGACGGTGGTGATCCCGCTTCTGCATCATGTGCGGCCGAAGGGTCAGGTCGCGGCGGTGATCCGGTGGGAGGGGATCCTCAATGACCCCGTCGGGGCGCTGCTGGCGGTCCTCGTGTATGAAGCCATTCGGGCGGGAAGCCTGGCCACCCAGGCGGAGGAAGCCGGAATCCAGCTTCTCGATGCGACCCTGGTGGGGCTGGGAACGGGCATCGCCGCGGCCATCGTGCTGCTGGTCCTGATCCGCTATTACCTGATCCCCGACGAACTCCAGAACGCCTTCTCGCTGTGTATGGTGGTCGTAGCCTACACGGCTTCTGACCACTTCCAGCCGGAATCCGGATTTCTCGCCACTACCGTGATGGGCCTGGTGCTGGCGAACCAGCGGCGCGTGGCCGTGCGGCACCTGGTCGAGTTCAAGGAGAACCTGCGCGTGCTGGTGATCTCTGTGCTCTTCATCGTTCTGGCAGCCCGGCTCTCCGCCGAAGACTTGCACCAGGTGGACTGGCGGGCGTGGGCGTTCCTGGCCGTACTGGTGTTTCTCGTGCGGCCGGCGGCGGTGTGGATCTCCGCTGTGGGCAGCAGATTGACCGGTGCAGAGCGGGAGTTCCTGGCCTGGATGGCGCCGCGGGGTATCGTGGCCGCGGCGGTCAGCTCCATCTTCGCTGACCGGCTCGCGGCCGCCGGCGTAGAGGAAGCCGCCCGGCTGGTGCCCATCACCTTCCTGGTCATCATCGGCACCGTCACTCTCTACGGGCTCACCGCCTTTCCTGTCGCCCGCCGCCTCGGCCTGGCCGAAGGCTCGCCTCAGGGGGCGCTGTTCGTGGGCGCGCACTCCTGGGCCAGGGAGATGGCGCTGGCGCTGCAGAAAGAAGGCTTCCGGGTGGTGATGGCCGACAGCAACTGGTACAACGTCACCCGGGCCCGCATGGCCGGTTTGCCGGTCCACTACGGCGGCATCCTGTCCGAACACGTGCTCGAGGAGATCGACCTCTACGGCATCGGGCGCCTGCTGGCGCTGACCTCGAACGAGGAAGCCAACACTCTGGCGGCGCTGCACTTCGCCGGGATCTTCGGGCGCAAAGAGGTTTACCAACTGAAGCCCTACGCGGGTTCCGAGGCGGCGCGCAAGCAGGTTTCTCCCCTGCACTTGAGCGGGCGGATCCTTTTCGGGGATGAAGTCACCTACGACTACCTGGCCCAGCGGTTCGCTTCCGGGGCCAAGCTCAAACGGAGCAAGCTCACCGCCCAGTTCGACTGGAAGGCCTGGCGGAACAAGTATGGCCCGGAAGCGCTGCTACTGTTTGTCGTTCGCGAAGAGGACGGCCGGCGGCGCTTGACGGTTTCGGCAGCCGATGGGCGGCCGCGTCCGAAGTCCGGCGATATCGTGATTGCGCTGATCGGCGCAGCCCCGGCCGCGCCTTCCGCCTCATCCTCCGAGGCAGCCGGCTAGCGGCTTTCCCGGAGAGCGAAGCTTTGGGCCGGGCGAAGTACAATGGGGTTTACTCCCATGAAACTTGCACGCTTGTGGACCGGTATATTCGTGGCTGCCGCCATCGGCGTGGCCGTGCATGCGGGAGCCGACTCCGACGCCGTGCTCAAGGAGAAGCTGCGGCGCATCCGGAACCTGGCCAAGGCCTACTACGAGAACCCCACGGCCAAGAAAGAGGCGGTGGCTGAGTTCAAGAAAGCTCTCGACCTGAATCCGGACTCACTGATCGATCGGCTGAACTACGGTCTCGCACTCATCCGGGCCGGCCGCACCGAGGAAGGCATCGCTGAGCTCGAGAAGGTTCAGCAGAAGGATCCTTCCATTCCCCACACCTGGTTCAACCTGGGCATCGAATACAAGAAGCTCGGAGAATTCGACAAAGCCGCCGAACAGCTGGAGCACATGGCCAAGCTCGTACCCGACGAAGCGGTCACACGCTACAACCTCGGGGTTCTCTACAAGCGCGCCGGCCGGATCAAGGAGGCGATCGAGAGCTTCCAGCTTGCCGCGAAACTGAATCCCAGCCTCGCGGCACCCCATTTTCAGTTGTTCAACGCTTACCGGACCTCGGGCGAGCGTGAAAAGGCACGCCGGGAGCTGGAGATCTTCAAGAAGCTCAAAGCAGCCCAGAAAGGCGCTGTAGTGGCTGAGGACATGAACTGGAGCTTCTACTCGGAGGTCTATGACATCGTCGAGCCGGCGGCCGAGGCAAGCGCGCCGGCGACGCTGAAATTCGAGACCGTGGCTCTGGGCGGCCAATTCGCCACCGGCCGGGCGGGCGTCGCGGTCCTCCACGCCGCCCAGGGCGACAAACCGCATGCCGTCGTCTGGTCGGAAAAGGAGGCCCGCCTGTACGTGGCCAGTGAAGAGCCGGTGAAGAACTCGGGGCTGGAAGGCCTGAAAGGCATCACCTCGGTCGCCCCGGCCGACTACGACAACGACGGACTGGCCGATCTCGCCGTCACCACTACTTCGGGAGCCCTGCTGCTGCACAACAAGGGCGGCGCTTTCGAACGCACATCGGTCCGCTTGCCTTCCGGAGTGTTTCGGAAGGCCGTCTGGCTCGATTACGACCACGACAACGACCTCGATCTGTTTCTGCTGGGCTCCAAGACCGTGCTGATGCGCAACGAAGGTCCGAGCGGCTTCGCCGACCACACGGGGGATTTCCCGTTCGCCCAGGGCAACGTTGTTGACGGCGTGGCTGTCCGGATCGTTCCGGATACCAAGATGTTCGACCTCGTCGTCTCCTATCAGGATCGCCCCGGCACGCTTTACAAAGACAGGCTTGCGGGGCGGTTCGAGAGGCGGCCGCTCCGAACCCTTCCGGCAGGGGCGCGCAGCCTCACCGTCGTCGATGCGAACAATGACAGTTGGTTCGACCTGGCCTTTGTCGCCCGAGACCGGACCGGCCTGTTGTGGAACCGGAAAGGCAAGTTCGAGGCTGCCAATATCCAGGCGAAAGGAGCGCCTGTCTTCGCCGATCTGGAGAACCGCGGCGTGGCCGATCTGGTGGCGGGCGGCCTCGTCTACCGGAACCTCGGCAAGGGCCGTTTCGCAACGGGCAAGACAGTGGGCAGCCTGGCTTCATCGCTCGGCGGCGCAGCGGCCGATTTCGACGGCGATGGACGGGCCGATCTGATGCTCGTGGGCGAAGACGGCCGCGCCCTCCTTCTGCTGAACCGCACCGAGACGCAGAACCGCTGGCTCCGCGTCTCCCTCACCGGCCGTAAAGCTCCGAAGCTGGCGCCCATGGCCGAGATCGAGGTGAAGGCAGGCCTTCGTTACCAAAAGCAGCTCTACCGGGGTGTAACGGAAGTCTTCGGGGTAGGGCCGGCGCAGGAGATCGATACGGTCCGCATCAGCTGGTCCAACGGCTTGATCCAGAACGCCATGCGGCAAAAGACCAACGTCTCGGTCAACTACATGGAAGAAGAGCGCCTCAGCGGCTCCTGCCCGATGATCTGGACCTGGGACGGCGAGAAGTTCCGGTTCATCACCGATGTGCTCGGTGTGGGACCACTGGGTGTCCAGATCGGCAATGGCGAGTTCTTCCCTGCCGATCATGATGAATATGTCCAGCTTCCGGAGGGGGCGCTGGCGCCTCGCGACGGCAAGTATGAAGTACGGCTCACGCAAGAGCTGGCCGAAGTGGCCTACATCGACGAGATCAAGCTGCTGGCTGTAGACCACCCCGCTTCGACCCAGATCTATACCAACGAGAAATTCACCGTGCCGCCGCCGGAGTTCAAACTTTACGGCGTGCGGCGGCGGATCTACCCGGTTTCGGCCCGGGACGACGCCGGCCGCCACGTTCTCGACCGTGTCCGCCGCTTGGATCACCGCTACGTCGATGGGTTCCGGCGCAAGGCCCGCGGCGGCACAGCGGCGATGCATACGCTCACGCTCGACTTCGGCCCGGCGGCCCCTTCGAATGACGCCGTGCTGGTGCTTAGCGGCTGGACCGACTGGGCGGAAGGCAGCAACTATCTGGGCTTCTCCCAGGAAGACAAGGGAGGCTTGAAGGCCCCGTCGCTCCAGGTGCGTGACGCCTCCGGAGATTGGGTCACCGTCCTGCAGGACATGGGACTTCCCGCCGGGCTGCCGAAGACGATCGTGGTGGATCTGACGGGCAAGTTCCTCTCGGCCAGCCGCGAGGTCCGCATCGTTACCAACATGCGGATTTACTGGGACGAGGCGTTCCTCGCGACGGGAGCGCACCACCCGCAAGCCCGCCTCACCGAACTTCGCCCCCGGTTCGCCAGCTCCCACTTCCGGGGCTTTGCCCGCATCCAGACCGATCCCGCCGGTCTCCAGCCCCAGCGCTTCTTCTATGACAACCCTACCCCTACGGCGCCCTGGAACCAGACGCCCGGGCTGTACACCCGCTATGGCGAAGTGACCGAGTTGCTGCGTTCCGTGGATGACCGATTCGTAATCATGGGCTCGGGCGACGAAATTCAACTCGAGTTCGACGCCGCCCAACTCCCGCCGCTGCCGACGGGCTGGGAACGGACTTTCGTCCTGAGCGTGGACGGCTGGGAAAAGGACCAGGATCCAAATACGATCACCTCGACGCGCGTAGGCCCCTTGCCCTTCCACGGCATGAGCCGGTATCCGTACCCGAGTGGCGAGCGGTACCCGGAAACCCCGCGGCATCGGGAATACCTCGAGAAGTACGTGACGCGGCCGGCGCTGCGGCTGATCCGTCCGCTCGTCGCCGCGCCACCGGCCCCCAGAGGCGCCGAAGCAGCGGAGTGAACCGAGCCGTCCGCCGGGGCATAATAAGAGAAAGCGGAGGGGCCGATGAAGCGCTGGGTGAAAGCCGGGGTCTTCCTTCTACTCGCCAACAGCGTCTACCTGGCCAGTGATGCGTCGCCCACGGTCTTCTACATGGGCAACGTGCTGGCGCATCTTCTCTTGGGGTTGGCTCTGGCGATTGCGGGCGGGCTGTTGCTGCGCCGGGACGGCGCTCTCCGGAGGCGGCTCGGGCTGGGACCCGTGATTCTGCTCGGGCTGGGCGCTGTGTCGGCTCTGGCACTGGTCGCCGTCGGGAACACGCTGGCCAACGCCTGGCTGCTGTGGACCCACATCGGTTCGACCGTGGCCGGCGTCTTTTGGGCGGCGGAGCGGCTCACCGCCGGATCGGCCCGCCTGCGGCTGCCGCTGCGCGGTGCTCTCGCCGCCGGTGTCCTGCTGCCATTGGGTCTGGGCCTGTTTCACGCCGCTGACGAGAACGGCCGGGTCCATAACCCTTCCCAAACGCCGCTCTCTATGGAGGAAGAGGGCGCCGGGCCGGAATCGCCTTTCTGGCCGTCTTCGGCCCGCACAAAAGACGGCGGCCTGATCCCCGCCTCCTACTTCAGGAACTCCGAGCAGTGCGCCGAGTGCCACCGGGACATCTATGAGCAGTGGTACGAGAGCGCCCACCACTTCGCGTCGTTCAACAACCAGTTTTACCGCAAGGCGGTCGAACACATGCAGGAGGTCACCGGGGAGACGCGCTCCTCGCGGTGGTGCGCCGGCTGCCACGACCACGCACTGCTGTTCAGCGGCAAGTGGGACACGCCGATTGAGCAGCAGATCGACACCCCTGAGGCTCACGTGGGGCTCGGCTGTGTCTCGTGCCACTCCATCGTTCACGTCAACAGCACCATGGGCAACGGGGATTTCACCATCGAATACCCAGCCATCGACCGGCTCGCCGCCAGTCGGAACCCGCTGATGCGGCGGCTGGTCGCGTTCCTGACCAGGGTGGAGCCCGAGCCGCACCGCCGGACGTTCCTCAAGCCGTTCATGCAAAGCAGCGAGTTTTGCTCCGCCTGCCACAAGGTGCACCTGGACAAGCCGGTGAACGACTACCGCTGGCTGCGCGGCTTCAATACCTACGACAACTGGCAGGCGAGCGGCGTCAGCCGCCAGGGGGCCCGGAGCTTCTACTACCCGGAAAGACCTCTCGTTTGCGCCGCCTGCCACATGCCCTTGGTGCCGGGGCAAGATCCGGCCGCTCGCGGCGGCCTGGTGCACTCCCACCGGTTTCCAGCGGCTAACACGGCGCTGCCTCACGTGAACCGCCAGAAACGGCAGCAGCAGACCGTCCAGGCGTTCCTGGAGTCGGGATTCATCACCGTGGATATCTTTGCCGCGTCGTCGGTGAGCGATGGCGGCGTGCGGATGCTGCGCCGAACCGGCGAGGGCCAAGAAGCGATGACCACGTTCGCCGTGGGCGAGGAAGCCCAACAGCGCCGCCGCGTGATCATCCGGGAAGTCGGCGAGGTGGCGGCGCCGTTGGACCGCGCGGACACACTGTTCCGGCCAGGCGAGACGGTTCGCATCGACGTGGTGGTCCGCACGCGCCGCATCGGCCACTTCTTCCCCACCGGCACGGTGGACGCCTTCGACGTCTGGCTGGAGCTAAAGGCCGAAGACGCCGCCGGACGGCCCGTCTTCTGGAGCGGCCGCCTGGGCCCCGACGGCGAGATCGATCCCGGCGCCCATTTCTACCGCAGCTTCCTGTTAGACGGCGCCGGCAACCCCATCAACAAGCGCAATGCCTGGCAGGCCCGGAGCGTGCTCTACGTCCGTCTGATCCCCCCAGGGGCCGCCGACGTGGTCCACTATCGCATGAAGATCCCCGAGGACGCTGATGGCCCCATCCGCCTCACCGCCCGGCTGAACCATCGCAAGTTCACCCGCTACTACACGCGCTGGGCTTACGCCGGAAAGCCCATGGAGCCGGTAGAAGCCAACGGCGCCGCCGCTCATGCGCCGGGCCGCTCAGGACCGCTGCTCACCCGGGCCTTCGACCTGCGGCCTTGGTCCTTCGACCCGGCGAACATCCCGCCCAACGTGAGCGGGGCCATCAAGGATCGGATCCCCGAGCTGCCGGTGACCGTCCTGGCCGAAGACCAGGTCGAGCTCCAGCTTGCGCCGCCGGGCGCCGAGACCGAATGGCGGCAAGTGGTCAAGAAGGGGGATTGGGAGCGCTGGAACGACTGGGGCATCGGCATGCTGCTTCAGGGCGATTTGAAAGGTGCCGAGTACGCCTTCAAGAAAGCCGTCGAAGCCGATCCCTCCCACCCCGACGGCTGGCTCAACGTGGCCCGGGCGCTCATTCAGGAAGGCGAGGTAGACGCCGCCAAGCCTTACCTGGCGAAGGCTCTCGAACTGGGGCCTGAGTTGGGCCGGGTCTGGTTCTTCAAGGCGATGGCCGAGAAGGCCGAGGGCGACTACGACGCCGCCCTGGCCTCACTGGAGCAGGTCCGGCGCTGGTTCCCCCGCGACCGCGTTGTACTGAACCAGATCGGCCGCATCAAGTTCCTGATGCGCGATCATCGCGGGGCGGTCGAGGCTCTACGCCAAGTGCTGGCCATTGATCCGGAAGACCTCCAGGCGCACTACACCCTGATGCTTGCCTACCGCGGATTGGGCGACCGCGAGGCCGCCGCCCGCCATCAGAAGCTCTTCCTGCGCTTCAAGGCCGACGAGAGCGCCCAGCGTCTCACCGCCCGGTTGCGCCGGCAAAGCCCCGAGGACAACAACGAGCGCCAGCCGATCCACGAGCACGTGAGTGTGCCGCTGCTGGGGCACAAACCGCTCAGGAGGTGACGGCAGCGGCAGGTGGCCGAGCGAGTACTTCACCGCAATCTCCCAGCACGAGACCGAACTGAGCGCTGCGTCGTTGTCCGGATCCGTGAACAGGGATCCCGCCGGCTCCCTGGGTTCCGGCGCATTGAGGGTAGTTCAAAGAAACCCACGGGTCCTCAAGGCGGTCTTCAGCCCGGCCGCCCCTCGAACCCCTTGACGAGATCTTCCGGCAGTGGCTCGAAAAACGGACGCGGGAGTTCGAACTGCCCTTTACACAGCCCGATGGGCTGGGGCCGGGTCCCCCGGGGCGTCAGGGGCCGGCCGATCGGCTCCGCCGCTCGAAAGCAGAACGCCGGCGCTTTGCCCGTGGTAAAGGCCGCGCGGTGGCGGCACGGATCGCGCTCACTGTCCTGCCTCTTCGCTCAGCCGGGTGAAGAAGCGGCGGATGATCATCCGGGCGGTGGCGTCGAGCAGGCGCTGCCCCACCGAGGCAATCATCCCGCCCACCTGCACCTCACCGTCATAGGCGATCTCGGTACCGCCATCCTGGCCCGCCAGCTTCAGCAGGCCTTCTCCTTTGACGAAACCGATCCGGCCGGAGCCTTCCACCGCCATGCGGAAGCTCTGCGGCGCTTTCTGGTCGCTCAAACGAACCGTCCCGTCGAAGGCTCCGGAAACCGCCCCGATGACGGCCTTCATCCGCATGCGGTACTCGTCCTCGCCGGTCCGCTCCAGGCCTTCGCAGCCCGGCAGACACTTGCTGAGCACCGCCGGATCCAAGAGGAGCCGGAAGATCTGTTCGGGAGCCGCCGCCGCGATCCTGGCCGATCCGGTGATTCTCAAGAGGCCCTCGCCAGCGCGGCCCGGATGGCCCGTACGGTGAAGACTTGCGCCAGATGGCGCCGGTAATCGGCCGAGGCGTGCAGGTCGGCGTTGGCCTCGACGCCTTCGGCCACCACCGCGGCGGCTTCGCGAATCTCGCCGTCCGAGCCGGCGGTCCCATCGAGAAGCTCCTCGACCCGGCGCGCCCGGAAGCCGGATGGGCCGAGGCCCGTCACCCCGACGCGCACCGAGCCGATCCTGCCGTTGGACTTCTCGAGGCGCGCCGCCACGCCGACGATGGCGAACCCGGAGGCCGGCTGGCGCATCTTCTGGTAACTGGTCCCGGTAGAAGCGGCTTCCACGGGAACGATCACCTCGGTGATCAGCTCGCCCGGCTCCAGCGCCGTGACCATCGCGTCCACCACCAGCTCCTCCAGCGGGAGGGTGCGCTCGGTTCCCTTCCCCGCGACCTTCACCTTGGCCTCCAGGGCGAACAGCGCCGCGGGGTAGTCGGCCGCCGGGTCGTTGTGGGCGATGCTGCCGCCGATGGTGCCCGCGTTGCGCACCTGCAGGTCGCCGATGTGGGAAGCCGTCTCGGCAAGCAGTGGACAGCGGGAGCGGACGAGCGGCGAAGACTCGATCTCGGAATGCGTCACCAGGGCGCCGATGCGGAGGGCTCCGTCATCTTGGCGGATCTCCCTGAGCCCCGCGATGCGGCGCAGGTCCACCAAACGGCCCGGCGCGGCCAGCCGCAGCTTCATCAGGGGGATGAGGCTCATGCCGCCGGCCAGCGCCTTGGCTTCGGGATCCGCCAGCAGCTCCAGCGCTTCTTCGATCGTCGAGGGCGCTGCGTAGTCGAAGTTCTGCGGAATCATGCCTGCCCTCCTTTCGCAATCAGCCGCCACAGCTTTTCCGGAGTGAGCGGCATGTCGATGTGCTTCACTCCGAGCGGTGACAGGGCGTCCACCACGGAATTCACCACCGCCGGCGAACAGCCGATGGTCCCGGCCTCGCCGACGCCCTTGACGCCGAGCGGATTCACCGGCGAAGGCGTTTCCGTATGGCTGCTTTCGATGTGAGGAACCATTGTCGCCTTCGGCACGGCGTAGTCCATCAGCTCGCCGGTGACGAGCTGACCGTTCTCGTCGTAGACCGCTTCTTCGTAGAGCGCCTGGCCGAGGCCCTGCGCCACGCCCCCGTGGATCTGGCCGGCGACCAGCAGGGGGTTGATGATTCGGCCGCAGTCGTCCACCGCCACGTAGCGTTTGATCTCCACCTGGCCCGTCTCGGGATCGACCTCGGTCACGGCGATATGCGCGCCGAAGGGGAAGGTGAAGTTCGACGGCTCCCAGAAGCGCGTGGCCACCAGGCCCGGCTCGGCGCCGGGCGGCAGCTTCAACGCCCGGTAGGCCGCCGCCGCGATCTCGGCCAGCGGGACGCTCTTACCCGTCTTGTTGCAGACGCAGGCGCCGCCCTCGAAACGGACGTCGTCGGATTCGAGCAGCATGGCGCCCCACTGCTTGATCTTGGTCTTGAGATCCTGGCAAGCGTAATGGATCGCCGTGCCACCTACGGCCAGTGTCCGGCTGCCGAAGGTGCCGATGCCGTACTGGACGATGCCCGTATCGCCGTGGATCACCTCGACGTCGTCGAGATCCACGCCCAGCTCGTCGGCGACGATCTGCGCGAACGATGTCTCCTCGCCTTGCCCGTGAGGCGAGGTACCGGTGGCCACCGTCACCTTTCCGGAAGGCTCGACCCGCACGGTGGCGCTCTCCCAGCCGCCCGCCGGCAGCGCCGACGACGGCCCCAAGGCGCAGATCTCACCGTAGGTGGAGATGCCGATGCCGAGGAACCGGCCTTCGTTCCGCGCCCGGCGCTGCTCCTCGCGAAGGCCCTCGTAGCCGGCGATCTCCATGGCTTTCTTCAATGGAGCTGCGTAGTCGCCGCTGTCGTAGCTCAGTCCCGTGCCGGTTTCGAACGGGAACTCGTCGGGCCCCGGGAAGTTCTTCAGACGGATCTCAGCCGGGTCCATCTTCAACTCGGCCGCCAACAGGTCCACCATCCGCTCGATGCAGTGGGTGGCCTCCGGCCGGCCCGCGCCCCGGTACGCGTCAGTGGGGACGCAGTTGGTGAAGACGCCGATGATCTCGGCGCTCACATTCCGGAACCGGTAGATGCCCGGAGCCATGAGCAAAGACAGGGTGGGGATCGCCGGCGTCAGCAGTTGGTGATAGGCGCCGCAGTCCTGGATGATCTTCGCTTTCAGGCCCAGGATCGTGCCGTCCTTGCGGGCGGCCAGCTCGTAGTAGTCCACGTGGCCGCGCCCGTGGATGGTGGCCTGATAGTTCTCCCGGCGGGACTCGATCCACTTCACCGGCTTGCCGATCCGCATGCTGATCCAGGCCAGGAGCGCCTCCTCGGCGTAGACGTTCAGCTTGCTGCCGAAGCCGCCGCCGACCTCGGGCGTGACCACGCGCAGCCGGTTCTCGGGCATGCCGACCATCGCCGCCACGAGCGACCGCATCAGATGCGGAATCTGCGTGGAGGAGTGCAGCGTCAGCGTCCGCATCCCGGCGTCCCAGGCCGCCACCACGCCGCGGGTCTCCATGGCCGTGGGGATCAGGCGCTGGCTGACGATGCGCTGCTTCACCACCACGTCGGCCTCGGCGAACGCCTTGGCCGCGTCTCCGCCTTCGTGCTGGTAGGTGAACGCCCTGTTGTCCGGCCACTCGGGATGGACCGCCGGGGCGCCGGGCTCGAGCGCCTTCTCCGGGTCGGCCACGGCCGGTTGCGGCTCGTATTCGACTTCGATCAGATCCAGCGCGTCCTGAGCAACGTAGCGGTCCGCCGCCACCACCACCGCCACCGGGTGGCCGACGTAGTAGACGCGGTCCGTGGCCAGCACCTTGTGCTCCGGCGCCCGCAGTCCCGGCAGCGACGCGGCGCACGGTACCGGCCCGACGTCCCGCGTGTCGTCCCCGGTGAAGACGGCCACCACGCCCGGATGAGCGGCGGCTGCAGACGTCTCGATCCGCAGGATCTTCGCCGCGGCGTGCGGGCTCCGCAGAATCGCCGCGTAGCGCATGCCGGGCATTTCGATGTCATCCACGTAGGTAGCCGTGCCGGTGATCAGGCGCGGATCTTCTTTGCGCCGGACGCCCTTGCCCACGATCGGCTCTGTCTTCGTAACTGTCGTCGCCATCGTTTCAGCCCCCCATCCTCGCCGCCGCAGCCTTCACCGCGCTGACGATGTGCTGATAGCCCGTGCACCGGCAGAGATTGCCTTCGAGCCCGTGACGGATCTCTTCTTCGGTCGGGTTCGGATTCCGCTGCAGCAACTCCTTGGCGGTCATCAGCATTCCCGGAGTACAGAAGCCGCACTGCAGCGCGTGCTCGTTCCAGAAGGCTTCCTGAAGCGGGTGCAGTTTGCCGTTCTCGGCGAGGCCCTCGACGGTGAGGATCTCAGCGCCGTCGGCCTGTACGGCGAACATCGTGCACGCCTTCACCGCCTTGCCGTTCACGGCCACCGTACAGGCGCCGCAGATCGAGGTTTCGCAACCGATGTGAGGTCCTTTCAGCCCAACGACATCGCGGAGGTAGTGGATCAGGAGCAAGCGGGGTTCCACCTCGTGGGTGTGGGCTTCCCCGTTGATCGTTACGGAGATCTCTGTTTTCATTGACGATTTCCCAGTCTCAATGACGGATTCAGGCAGGGGCTTCCCAGGGATGCGGCCGATGGTCTGAAATCCCCTCCCTGTGCTTCGGCCTTAGAAGATTATACATCCCGAACCGGCTTCCGAGACGCCGAACTCCGAACCAGCGTGAAACCGCGGGAGGATGGTCTGGAGCGCGGAACCGGGCGGGAAAATCCTCAAAAAGACGTTTCCATGATCATCAGATCGCTCTCCGGAGGCTCGGGCTTCGAATAAACGAGGACACGCCCATCCGGTGAAATGGTCAGCCCCTGGTTCAACGGCCGGTCTACTCGCGTCACCACGCGAACCTTGCCGCTGCGGAAATCGAAAAAGCGGATCTCGTTGCGCGTGCCGTCTGACCCGGGCGTGAAGTAAATGCCGTCAGCGCTGACAGCGAAGTTCGCCCAGTCGGCTAAGGGCCCCACAACGAACTCTTCTTCACCTCCGGCCGGCGGGATCCGCCAGATCTCGGTGAACACCACACCCTTGGCGTAGTAAATCCACCGGCTGTCAGGTGCTTCTTCAGCGTGAAACCCACCGCCGTGAGTCAAACGGACGGGTTCGCCGCCGTACCGGGAAACCTTCCAGACTTGGAACTTCCCGGAGCGGTTGGAGGCGAAGTAGACCCACCGCCCGTCGCGAGACCAACTGGGAACGATATCGTCAGCCGCGTTGTAAGTCAGCCTTCGCAACTGCGCACCGTCAGCTCCCACGACAAAAACCTCACCGCGGCCCTCCACCCGGGAGTCGAACGCAATGTAGTCCCCATCGGGCGACCAGTGAGGGGTGCCCCCACGGAGACTCTCCGGCAGATCGATCCGTGTCAGACCTTTTCCCCCGCGGTTGCAGATCCACAATGCCGTTCGCCCGGAACGATTCGACGCAAACAGGATCTTACGGCTGTCCGGTGAGAACACGGGTTTCCGGTCAAACCGGGTAGAGTCAGTGAGCCTGGTGGGGGGACCGACCGGCACACCCGGTCGCGACAGCGGCAGGGCCCATAAGTTCTCCATTTCGCGGTGGCTGGCAAAGACAAGCCGGTCGCCTCTCGGTGAAATCGCCGGCTCGTACGAAAGGTAGCCCCCGACCGGTTCCGGGCGAGAACCCCGCCCTTCGTCGACGCCCACTTTCCACAAGCTCGCATAACCTTTTCGGGAAGAAACAAAAACGACCGACCGGCCATCGGGGCTCCACGCCGGGCTTTGAACCCCTTCTTCGTCATCAACCAGCTTCCACGGCTTTCCCTGAGGCTTAAGCTCTCTGTCCACGCGGACGGCGTACAAACGACCGACCCCCAGGCTTGTGGTCCGAACGAAGGCGATCTTACTTCCGTCAGGAGAAACCGCCGGAGAGTGATCTCCGAGCAGGAGAGGATCCGGCCTCGTGACTCGCACCGTACGGCCGGTATCGAGCGCAATCGCAAAGATCCCCGATTCACCTGTCGAGCGCCGCGCGTAATCGGGCATGGCGACCGAGTAAGCGATCCAGCGCCCATCAGGCGACCAGCTCAAGGTCGTCCTGGCCGTAGGTAGCGTAGCCACTAACTGCTCCGGGCCGCCACGGGCCGGAACGAGCATCAACGCAGAACGATAGCCAGGCAACTTGCGGACGAAGGCGATATGTGTGCCGTCAGGAGACCATGCCGGAAACCGGTCGTCTGCCAGGTTCTCGGTCAACGGCGTGACTGCTTCTTCCCCAATCGTCTGAAGATAAATGTCGAAATTCTCGCCGCCGAGACCGTTCCAATGAAAAGCAACCCGTGTGCCGTCCGGCGAGAAAGTCGGATGTCCCTCAGTGCCCGGTAATGAAGTCAACGGGACCAACTGCGGGAGCTCGGCCCGTTGCCGGCCGGCGGGCGGGCCCCTCCAGACCCATATCCACCCGCTCAGACCAAGGCCAAGCAACGCCAGTGTGAGCGCGACCGGAAGCCAGCGCCGGTACGGCTCGTCGTGAGGATGCTCCGTCGCCTCTCGACGCTCGTCTATAGGAAAAATGAAACGGTATCCCTGGCGGGGCACCGTTTCGATGAACCGGGGTGTCCTTGCGGAATCCCCCAGCGCCTCCCGCAACGAGTGGACAATGCTGTTCAGGTTCGTCTCGAACGCAACATGGGTGTCCTCGGGCCACAAGCGGCGGCGCAACTCTTCACGGCTCACCGGCTCGCCGCCCGCCTCGAGTAGAGCCACGAGCACCTGGAACGCCTGCCGGGACAGCTTGACCTTCAGTCCACGCTTCCGCAGTTCCCCCGAACCGGTGTGAACCTCGAACACGCCGAACCGGACCACCTCGCTCCCCGGTGGCAGCCGGCTTGCGGGGGTGTGCTTCTCGGACGCCTGAACCGCCATGCCCATCACTTTACGGTCCGGCCGGGGCAGTGTCAATGTCAGTGGGTAACCTTGTCTATTTCAATAATTTGCCCCCCAATAATCATTCCAGGCGATTTCCACTTGCTGCCGACTTCAACTACCCCCACCATAGACAGCTGAAGACCGCAGGCTCGGGCCGTGCGGCAAGCGGGTCCAGGGAGCTGCAACAGGCAATTCAGCAGCCGTGGAGGTCTCTCTTAGGAGCGCGGGCCGGAAGCGGCGGGGCTGTTTCATGCTGTTGCCTGGATCCGGAGATCACGACAGGAGAACGTTCATGCAACGTCGTTTCGTATTTGTGCTTTCATGTCTGGTGTCATTCGCGGGACTCACCTGGGGGCAAGGGTCCGTGGGCACGCTCAACGGTACGATTCTGGATGCCACGGGGGCGGTTGTGCCGGGTGCGTCGGTGACGGCTACCAACGTCGAAACCGGCGTCGAGTCCCGAACAACGTCTACATCTGCGGGCGTCTACACTCTGCCGTACCTGCCGGCAGGTACCTACAACATCCGAGTCACCGCACCCGGCTTCCGCGTTGCCAACCGCGAGAACGTCATCCTTCGAGTGGGTCAGGTGATGACGGTAAATGTCACGCTCGAACTGGGAGCGGTCACCGAGGAAGTCACCGTCAGCGCCGCCCCTCCCCTGCTCGAGGCCGGCACCGCTGAGATCGGGCGTTACATCAGCTCGGAGGAATACCAGAACTGGCCCATCATGGTGGCCGACGGCCAGCGGCAGATCCAGGACTTCATCTTCCGCAGCCTACCCGGCACCACGGGCGGCACCTTCCAGGGCTCGATCAACGGTGGCCAGCAGTACTCGCACGAGATCCTGATCGAAGGCATCCCGCTGGGCCGCATGGACCTTGCCGGGGGCAACAACAACGAGATGAGCCCCTCGGCCGAGTCGATCGGCGAGTTCAAGCTCCACACCGGCGCCATGGGCGCCCAGTACAACGGCGGCCAGACGGCGGTGGCCAACTTCAGCATCAAATCGGGCACGAACAACCTGCATGGGTCCATGTTCTATTACGGCCAGAACGAGGCCTTCGACGCCAACACCTACGCCAACAGCTCGCGTGGCATCAGCAAGAAGTCCCCCAAACGCCAGCACAACTACGGCTACTCGGTCGGCGGCCCCGTCTTCATCCCGAAGGTATACAACGGCCGGAACCGGACCTTTTTCTTCACCAGCTTCGAACGCACTACCCGATCGAACTTCAACATCGCCGGACTGAATACGACTCTCCCGACCCCGGACTTCAAGCAAGGAGACTTCTCGCGGCTGTTCGACCCGGCCTTCACGGGCAACCCCCTGTCGGGCACCGTGGTCGGCACGGACGCCCTGGGGCGCCCCGTCGTCTTCGGCCAGATCTACGACCCCACCACGACGAGGCTGGCGCCGGACGGCTCAGTCATTCGCGACCCGTTCCCGGGAAACGTGATCCCAAAAGGCCGCTGGAGCGCCGTGGCCGACAACATCGTCAACCAGGTTGGCATCGAGGATCCGGACATCGACGCGATGGTTCGCAACAAGGCCACCATCGGTACCTGCTGCCCCTTCTTCAAGCTGTACACGATCGGGATCAAGGGCGACCACAACATTTCAGACAGGCACCGCATCTCCGGCTTCTACAACCATGAATACCGGATTCGCAACAATTCGGTCTCAGGCCGATACCTGCCGGTGCCCGGAAGACCGACCGGAGTCTTCCAGAACCAATACACCCCCTCGCGCCTGGCGCGTTTGTCGCTGAACTCGACGCTGGCGCCGACGGTGCTGAACCGGGTCGCGGCCGGGTACAACCGCTTCCGGAACAGTAATGAGTCGGTGTTCGTCGACCAAGGCTGGCCGGAAAAGATCGGTTTGAAGGGTGTGGCGCCGACGCATTTCCCGAGCATGCGGTTCGGCGGAAACGAGTGGCAAGGCGGCACCCTGATACGCATCGGCTCGAACACAGCGGGCGAGAGTTTCAACGGGAGCTGGTTCCTTCAAGACGATCTGACCGTGATCAAAGGCGCCCACACATTCCGCTTCGGCTACGAGTACCGGAAGTATTTCTACAACACCCGGGACAAGAACGGCTCGGGCGTCTTCCAATTCCGTCCCATCGAGACCCACCAGCCGGGCTTCAGCGACGAGACCGGACACGCTTTCGCCAGCTTTCTGCTCGGTGCGGTGCACAGCGCCAGTCGGGGCATCACCGTGCTGTACTCAGGCTTTCGCCATCCCTCCCACGGCTTCTACGTCATGGACGACTGGAAGGTCACTCCGAGACTCACGCTGAACCTCGGCCTGCGATGGGAGATCATCGAAGCCTTTTACGAAGTCACCAACCGGATGTCGATGGTGGACATCAACGTACCCAACCCGGCCGCCGAAGGACGCCCCGGGGCCATCGTCTTCCGGGATCGCTTCCAAAACACCAACTGGCGCCAGTTCGGCCCCCGGGTCGGCTTCGCCTACCGTGTCAGCGACAAGATGGTGGTGCGCGGCGGTTATGGTATCACCAACATGCCGCAAATCCGAAACTCTTGGGGCTTCGGGGCCTTCACCACGGGCTTTAGCGCCAGCATACCGATCAACTCGGGCACTTCACCTACCGGGTTCGCCGACGATCCCGCGCACTGGCTCGACGATCCGTACCCGCCTTTCGAGGGCGAACTCCCCAACACGGACCCGGGCCAGCAACTCTTCACCGGCAAGAGCACCACCGCGCCCGACTCGAACCGGCTGCCCTACACGCAGAACTGGAACCTGACCGTCCAGTATCAGCTTCCGGGTGAGACCGTCGTGGAACTGGCCTACATCGGCAACAAGGGTACCCGCCTCTGGGCCGGCGGCTTCGGCGACTTGAACGCGCTGCCGGCGTCCATGCTCACCATGGGCGACATTCTGCGTGAACAGGTGCGCAATTACCCCGAGTTCAAGCCGTACGGCGGTTTCCCCGATTCGCAGTCGGTAGCCCAAGCGCTCCGTCCATTCCCGCAATATACTGGACTGCAGGAAGCGTACCCTTACACCGTCAGCTCGAACTACCACTCTTTCCAGGCCACCGCCACCCGCCATTTCACGAACGGTCTCGGCTTTCTGTTCGCCTACACATGGTCGAAAGCCCTCGGTTATACCGACCGTGCCCGCGGCGGGGGCGGTTTGCAAGACGTCTTCAATCGGAGTCTGGAGCGGTCCGTCACCGCGTACAACATTCCACACGTACTCCGTTTGACTTGGCTTTACGAGCTCCCGTTCGGCCAAGGCAAGCGGTGGGATACGGGCAATTGGCTCAACCACATCATCGGAGGGTGGACGATGAGCGCCATCCACGAATACCGCTCCGGTTCGGTGGTCAACGTCAGCCAAAGCGGACTGCGGACGCCGCGGGGCTTCGGCCGCATCCGCCCCGACGTCACCGGCGCCCCGCAAACCCTCGGCGGCGCGCCCGACAACCTCGACTTCTTCGTGGGGACGCCCTACCTCAACCCCGCCGGCTTCGCCGAGAGCCCTCGCACCGAGAACGGAGTGCCCCTGCGCGTGGGCACGGCGCCCAGATACTTGCCGAACGTCCGCGGGCCCCATGCCTCGAGCGAGCGATTCCGGATGACCAAGAGCTTCCGCCTTTACGAAACGCTGGAGTTCGAGTTCGGCTTCGCAACCGTGAACCCCTTCAACCGCCACGGCCGTTCCTGGGTGACCCGGAACGTAAGCAGTCCGGACTTCGGCAAACTACGCGTGTCCGGGGGAGGCCAGCGGGTGATCCAGCTCGAAGGCCGGCTCCACTGGTAATCGAAGCATCTCCCGCCCCTGTCACTGAGCCCCGGCTGCAGGCGGGCCGGGGCTCCTTTTGTGCCTGTGCACTGTTTCTGTCTCGGCCACTCGGCTGCCGCATGGGCTCCCTGCCAATCACTTCACCTGTTCCGCTCACTCCCCCGCCTGCGCCCGCCCTCGACGCCGGCGGCTTCCCGGAGCCGCCCGGCCGGCGGTGTCGTTCGAGACTGTCCGCCGACACAACTCTGTGATACGTTTGCGGGGGTGAAGGCCCATTCGGGACGTCTCAGAAACCGATGAGAAAGCGAAACCGGCACTAAGATGTGTTCAAGCAAGTCCGTCCGTGTCTCGATCGATCCGCCAGCCGCCGTCGCGCGAGTCGCTCTTTTCCTCCTGGTGACGCTGCTGGCATCCCCGGCGACCCCTGCGGCGCCGCCCGAGCGGCCCAACATCATATTCATCCTCGTTGACGACCTCGGCCAGGAATGGATCAGCGCCTACGGGGCCGAGGACATCCGTACGCCGAACATCGACCGCCTGGCCGCCACCGGCATGCGCTTCCAAGGCGCCTACTCGATGCCCCAATGTACACCCACGCGCGTGACGCTGCTCACCGGCCAATACCCGTTCCGGCACGGCTGGGTCAACCACTGGGACGTGCCCCGCTGGGGCGCCGGTTGCCACTTCGATCCCAACCACAACATCACTTTCGCCCGCCTGCTCAAGCAGGCCGGCTACAAGACAGCGATCGCCGGAAAGTGGCAAATCAATGACTTCCGGGTGCAACCTGAGGCGCTACGTGAACACGGTTTCGACGAGTGGTGCGTCTGGACCGGCTACGAAACCGGCAACCCGCCCAGCGGCGAGCGCTACTGGGATCCTTACATCTTCACCAACACCGCCCGCAGCCGGACCTACAAAGGCAAGTTCGGCCCCGACGTCTACAACGACTTCGTCCTCGACTTCCTCACCCGGCACCGCGAGGAGCCGATGCTCGTCTACTACCCGATGGCGCTCACGCACGTCCCACTAGTCCACACGCCCCACGAACCCGACGTCGAGACGAAGCTCGACAAGCACAAAGCGATGGTGCGCTACACGGACTACCTGGTGGGGCGCGTGGTGAAGCGTCTGGATGAGCTGGGCATCCGCGGCCGCACGATCATCTTCTTTACCACCGACAACGGTACCGCGCGCTCCATCACCGGCCACATACATGGGCGGGCCGTGCGGGGTGGCAAGGCGACGCTCCTCGAAAGCGGCATCTGGGAGCCGTTCATCGTGAACGGTCCGGGCATCGTGCCGGAAGGCGTCGTCACGGATGCGCTGACGGACTTCAGCGACATGCTGCCGACCTTTGTCGAACTGGCCGGCGCCGACCTGCCCGCCGGCCTCACGATCGATGGAAAGTCGATCGCCCCGGTGATCCGGGGCAAGGACCGCGACGGGCCCCGTGACTGGATCATGGCCATGGGATTCGGCCCGGCGCGCCTCGACGAGAACGGGGTACGGCCGGTAAAGGACTACAACGACCGCGTCGTCCGCGATAAGCGATACAAGGTTTACGTGTTCGACGGCCGCATCGCGAAGCTCTACGATCTCAAGGCCGATCCCGGCGAGGAGCACAACCTGATCGACAGCCGGCGGCCGGAACACCTGGCAGCGAAGCGGCGGCTGGCGGCCGTCGTAGCCTCTTTTCCCAAGCGCGACGCGCGGCCCCGCTACGATCCTCTGCCGCCGCAGCCCTGGGACATCACCCGGGAGCAGAACGAGAAGATGTGGCGGAAGTCCGCCAGGACCAAGTGAAAGGAGGCGACCCGTGAAAGACTCGAAACTCGACCGGAGAGGTTTCCTGCGCCTGCCGGCGGCTCTGGCTGCGGCGGCGAGCGCGCTCGACGCGCAGAGCGGGGGCTGGGTCGTCGTCGATGACTTCGACCGGCCCGATTCCCTCTACCACGGCGACGGCTGGGAGACGATCAACCCGGGCTACTGGAAGATCGAATCGCGGGCGTTGCGGCGCAAGCTCCACAACGTGGGGGATCGGAACCCGGTGGACTACTTCCCCTTCCACTGGGAGAGCAACCGCCGCCAACCGATGCCGACGGAAGTGGACCCTTCGCTCCCGTTCGGCATGATCTGGCGCCGCGACTGGAAACTCAAAGGGAACTACACGCTCCGGGCCGAACTCACCGTGCGCGAGCCGGCCCCGCACCCTTCCCCGCCCCGGCATGCACAACACCACCCGGGTTATGCCGTGATGGGAATCTGCTTCGGCGGCCGCACGCTCTACGAGAGCCGGAACCGTCCCTCTCGTACCGGCAACGCCGCCTGGATGGCCGTATGGAGCGACGACGGCCGCTTCGGTATCTACGACCACGCCCGGCGCGGCCTGGCGTGCCCCGAGGGTCTCGAACCGGCGGAGGCGCCCCGGCTCCGGGCCGGCGATCGCGTGACGATCGAAGTCGAGGTCAGCGGCCGCGAAGACGGACCGGCCCGCGTGACGGCCACGTTGCGGAGCGGTGCGACGGCAGTAACGGTCACGCGTGAGAACGTGGACCGCCGGCGGCACACCGAAGGCTTCTTCGGCTTGGTGGCTCGCGGACTGCTCGATTTCGAGGTGAACCGGGTCGAGATCCGGCCGGGCGCCAATCGCCGGGCCAACGTCGTCCTGAACGAGTGCCATGTCTGTTACGCCTTGGGCCACACGTTGAGAGAGCAGGACGGCAAATGGAAATGCCGCTTCGTGGCGCTCTTCCGCAACGACGGCGAAACAGCCGAGATTCGCATTGCTGACTCACCGAATCCGGCAGGTGGCTGGCGGTCCGTTCCGGTAGCCGGCGCCGCCCCCATCGTCAACAACGACTTCCGGCGCAACACCGCGATCATCGAAGCCACGCTGCCCGGAAATCCGGCCGAGAGAACCTATTACTACACGGTCTGGAAGGACGGCCGGGACGTCACCGGTGATCCCCGGGTGGAGAACGAAGCCGCCCGGATGCCGGGTACGGGCATCGTCGAGCCGGCCCCGGAGAGTGGCGACTACGTGGGGCGCCTGCCTCGCCTGCGGGCCCCGTACCGCGTCTGCGGACTCGGCGGCCACGCCATTCACGGCGGTGGCCCGAACCTGCCCAACGCGGCCAATTTCGAGGAGAACTGGGTCCATGACCAGCCGACGCCCGGGGCTTACAAGTATTTCGAGGAGTACGACTTCCAGATCGTCGCCTGGGAAGACGACGTCTGGTACCTGGAGTTGCTCTTTCCACCGCCTTCCACCGATGACGCCTACCGGATCATCACCACAACCATCGCCGGGCCGACCACGCGCTGGCAGTTCATGCGGCACTGGAACCTGATCAATCCCGGCGACCACGACTTCGGCATGGACGACATCAAAGGTCCGGAGCAGTACATCGTTCGTAACTTCACCGGGTTAGGCCAGGACATCGATTACATGCGCCGCAACTACCGGCTCGTGATCCACCTGACGCAGGCGGTCGAGAACCCATCCGGCACGGACAATCCGAAGCTGTGGCGCCGCTGGCGAATGCCCGACGGCGACTTCACCATCCTCGTCCTGGATGCGCGCCGCTGGAGAACCTCCCAGGACACCGACATCTGGGAGGATTGGGGCTGGCCTCGCAATCTCCTCCGGCGGCAGGATCCGACCCGCACGCTGCTCGGCGAGGAGCAGTTCGCCTTCCTGCAGCAGACGATCCGCAACGAGCCTTCGCCGCTGATCCTGCTGGTGGGCATCAACTGCATGCACACCATCTTCACGGGGCGGGAAATCGACCCGGAAACCGGATACCGCTTCGCACAACGGGACCGGGTGGCGGCGGACTACGCCGGCTGGGTTACGGAGGGCTGCAACCGCGTCATCGAACTGCTCGGCAGCCGCCAGGGAGTCATCAGCGTGTACGGGGATATCCACCTCGCTTCGATGGTGGAAAACGTGGCCAACCGCGTCATCGAGTGCTCGTTCGGGCCGATCGGCCGGTCGGGTTCGCGCGGGGTGATCAAAGGTTTCGGGCCGCGGATGCGGGACTGTGACGGCCGCGAGGTCACCGTCCACGCCCTGTACCATCAACGCTACGGTTCCCCGGACCTGAAGCCGCGCCAGGGGCCCAAGCATTGGAACTTTCTCGAAATGACGTTCGATCCGCGGCCGGCCGATCCGGTGATTCAGCTCCGCATCCGGAACATCGTCGATCCGCCCGGAGCCGAGCCGCGGGGAGGCGGAACCATTGATCGCCGGGCCTCGTCCACCGGCCGGACGCCGGCGTCCCGCCTGCCCGGGATCAAACTGGTCCCCCAGGCCGACGTGCTGATCGCGAGGGCCGACGGAACACCCGTTCGCGGCGCGCGTACTCAGCCCGACGGCACGATCGCCCTGCCGGAACTGATCGGCGTGCCGCCCAACACGCGATTGGTGCTCACCGCCTTCGCCGGCGATTCGGCGGAGGCCAAAGTGGTCACCACCGAGCCTCTGGCGTGACCGCCTGGCGTTCCAGCGCGGCTACTGTTGATACCAGTAGGCGACGCTGCGGTAGCGGCTGTCGCGGCGGCAGTTGTTGTGGCCGCGCTCAATCGACATCTTGAACGAACGGGTGAACGGGATCGGATCGCGCTCGTGGAACCGGTACATGGTGAACTTGCCGGCCTGCCAGGCGAGTCTCGCCGGGACTTTCTCCAGCACCGTCAACCCGTGGTAGGGCATGGTGTACTCGCCGCGGAAACCCCAGGCGCCGCCGAAATAGTCCTCGGTGCCCGTGCCGTGGATCGAGGGACGGGCTTCGCCGTCGATCCAGATCATCTCGTCGCCTTCCCACCAGCCGCCTCCGGCGGCGTCCACGCTCAAGACGACGCCGATGAAGTGCCCGCGGCCTTGCACCTCACAGATCAGGTGATTGTCTCTGCCATCCGGGTTCTTCTGGTCGAAAGCGCAGGCGCGGCGGCCAGGGAACGGCTCCGGCGGCGATTCCCGTAACTCGGCGTGGAACCGCAGCGGGCTGGGCGGCCGGTCCCAGACCTGGTAGTCGATCTGGTAGTAGAGCCGCAGCGGCTCATCGGATCCGTTCTCGATCACCACCCGCGCCCCTCTGGCGTACGGCATCGGGAAGTAGGTGTTGAAGCCGCCCACGTTCGGGTTGGCGAGGTTGAAGTTCAGCTCCGGCCGCGCCCGCACGGTGATGAAGGCGCTGCGCACCTGGCGGACGAGCCCGTGCCCGAGGGTGTGAAACAGTCCGAACGGCACATCGACGGCTGGCTCGGCGGCGCCGTCCCAAGAGATTTTCAAGCGGGTCGTCTCCAGGTAGCGCGGCTCAGCCGAGGCGATGGTGAACCACATGTGGACGATCCGGCCGGCGCCCTCGAGCTCGGCCAGCACCCGGCGCGAGCCGCCCTCGATGCTCACCCAGTCGCGATTGCCGCCGTCGGTACGGTAACTCGAGGCCCGGGCGGCCCGGTAGGGCTGCGGCTGGTCGATCGGGAGCGGCGGTTCCGCAGCCGCAAGCGGAGCCAGCAAGACAACAGACAACCAAAACGGCAAGCAGTGTTTCATGACGCTCCTCAGCCCCCGGCCGTGGCCGGGGACGGCGGCAAGTATATCGTCCCGGTGCAGAAGGCGGCAAACGCGCGGGCTGCGCCGGCTTCACGCCCGGTGGGCTACATCTTCAGACAAATCCTGGCGGTCGAAGATTTCCCCAACAAAGTCTCCCGGTGGACCGATAAGGCAGACGAAAGGGCGCTGGAGCGCCTTCCAGGAGACGTCTCCATGGGTAGCATCACGCCGCTCGTCTTTACCGGCATCAGCCAGTTCTCCGACGACTTCCAGACCATCATCAACCGGGCTGTGGCCATCGCCCAAATCCCGCTGCAGGAGTTGCAAAACGAGCAGGCCGATCTCCTCACCAAGAAGCAGCTCCTGACGGACCTGCGGCTCTCGGTGGCCGATCTGGCCTCGGTGGTGGACAGGCTGGGCCGCCTCGGCGAAACGCGGGCCCTCAGCGCCACCAGCAGCAACACCAGCCGCGTCACCGTCACGCTGAATGGGGCGACCTCGCCCGGCACCTATACCATCACCGACATCACTTCGGTAGCCACGGCGGCTTCGGAAACCACCGCCAGCGGCTACGCCACCGACGACTCGACGCCCGTCTCTACCGACGGCGTGATGGAGCTGGTGGTTGGATCGCAGACGTACACCATCGACCTCACGGCCGGCGGCCAGAACAATCTCATCGGGTTGCGCGACGCCATCAACGGCCTGGACGCCGGCGTCTCGGCCACCATCCTGAACACCGGCGCCGGTTCAACACCCTACTACCTGTCCATCACCGCCCAGAACACCGGGGCCACCACCCTTCAGCTGCGCGAGACGGCCGGCGACGCCGGCTCGAACATCCTCACCAGTTCCAATCAGGGCTCCGACGCCGTCTTCAAACTCAACGGACTGACCGTCACCAGCCCCGAGAACACCCTGACCGACGTCATCCCGGGTCTCACCTTTACCATCCACCAGACCACCGACCCCGGCGAGAGCGTGGTCCTCTCGCTTTCCTCGAGCCGCACCGAAGTGGGCAACGCTCTGGCCGACCTGGTGAGCGCCTACAACGACCTCCGCTCGAGGGTAAATCTCCAGATCGGCGAAACCGCCGGCCTGCTCAGCGGCGATTTCATCGTCCGTGAGATCCAGCAGCGGATGAGGGAGCTCGCCTCTTTTGAGGCCGCCGGCTCCATCAAGCGTCTCGCCGACCTCGGCATCGAGTTCGACGACCAGGGCGTCATGTCGTTCAACTCGACGAAGTTCTACAGCCTGCCGGAGTCGAGCTTCAACGCCGCCCTGGACTTCCTCGGCGCCCCGACCACCGGCTTCGGCGCCCTCAGTGACAATTTCGAGGCTATCTCCGATCCGGTGAACGGGCTCATCCGTACCCAACAGGACCAGTACGACAAGACCGATGAGCGGCTCTCGGAACAGATCTCCCAGCTCACCGAGCGTATCGACTTCATGCAGCAAAGCCTGACCGAGCGGCTCCAGCAGGCCGACGTGCTGCTCGCCCAACTGGAGTCGCAACAAACGCTGCTCGAGGCCAGCCTGAAAGGTCTCGACCTCGCCGTCTATGGAAGAAACGACAAGACGAACTAGTCTTCACACGCGCCTGAGAGCGGCCATCGAGGAACTCGAAGCTGCCACGCGCCGGGTCGAGGACGACGCCATGGGCGACCCCGCCCGCCTGCTTCCCCTCATGAAACAGCGCTCGGCTGCCGTCCAAAGACTGGCCGGGCTGCTACATGAGTGGGACGGTCCGCCCGCCCCCGCCCTCGCCGAACGGGTCCGCCGCGAGATCGAGCGCGGCCAGGCTCTCCGGGAACGCCTCCTGCTGCTCCGGGCCAAACAACGGGCGGAACTGACTCGCTTGCTCAGCGGACAGCGCGCCGCGGCGGCCGTTTCAACCAATCGCCATCGGCACGCCCCTCGCGTGAACCTCCGCGGCTGACCGGCTCCGCAGCTCCCCGGCGATATTCGGCGCACGCCGCCAAGGACCGGCCCGGCCACATACCCAAATCCGGCCTGGTCTTCTCCTGGGAAATGGGACATACCCGCGCTCCGTCCGCAACCACCCTCCCGAGCTGAGCCTCCTGCTTCGTTCGCCTCTTGCGCCGGGCTGCCAGGAGTGGGCCATCGGCTCCACACCCGCCGCCAATCATCGGGCGCCACTCCCTGCCCTGCCTCTGTGCTGGACCACGCTGGCGGCGAAAGCTCGTCTGCCCACGCAGACCGCGGGCTGGTCTGCATGAAACGTTTGCATCGACAGACGACTACGTTATATGCTCTCGCCACGGGAGGTGATGTGGATGAAGATTTCGTTTGCACTCGTATTCGCGAGCGCCGTTCTCCTGAGCGTTTCGTGCGCGGCGCCCGAGAAGGCCGATCTGATCCTGACCAACGGCAAGGTCGTCACCGTGGATAAGGACTTCTCGATCGCCCAGGCAGTGGCGGTGAAGGGCGACCGCATCCTGGCCGTGGGTACGAACGAGACGATCGAGAAGTACGCCGGGCCGGAGACCGAGAGGGTAGATCTCGCCGGCAAGATGGTGCTTCCGGGTCTGATCGACTCTCACGTCCACGCCGTCGCCTCGGCCATGTTCGAGTTCGACCACGAAGTTCCCACTATGGAGACGATCCAGGACGTGCTCGACTACGTCAAGGCGCGCGCTAAGGCCCTCGGCCCCGGCAAGTGGATCCTGGTCTCGCAAGTCTTCATCACACGCCTCAAAGAACAGCGCTATCCCACGCGCCAAGAGCTGGATCGTGCCGCGCCGAACAACCCGGTCGTCTTCCGTACGGGCCCAGACGCATCGCTCAACTCCCTGGCCCTGAAGCTCAGCGGCATCGACAAAAACTTCCGCGTCACCGACGGCAAGCCGTGCCGGGTGGAGCGGGATCCAAAGACCGGCGAGCCCACGGGCATCCTCCGGCAGTGCGGGCGCTTCATCAAGTACGAATCGACGGCCAGGAAACCCACTGAAGCCGACCGCCTGGAGCGCGTCAAGATGCTCTTCGCCGACTACAATTCCGTCGGCATCACCTCCATCGGCGACGGCGATACCGAGGACGACGAGCTGGAGCTGTTCCGGAAGCTGCGCGACAGCGGCGAGCTGACGGTCCGGATCTTCGCCTACGGCCATGTCAACGCCCAGGCCCCGATCGAGGAGATCGAGAAGCGCATCAAGAGCTTCGCCGCCAGTCCCCTGCACCAGTACGACAACATGCTCTGGCTCCGCGGCGCCAAGGTCTACCTGGACGGCGGCATGCTCACCGGCAGCGCGTATATGAAGGAGCCGTGGGGGGTGAGCAAGATCTACTCGATCACCGATCCGAACTACCGCGGGATGCTCTACATCCAGCCGGACAAGCTTTACCAGATCATGAAGATCGCCCTGGAGAACGGCCTTCAGCTCACCGCCCACTCGGTGGGCGACGGGGCTGTCGAGGTGTTCGTGAACACGGCCGAGCGCGTGAACGAAGCCGGCGTCTCCACCAAAGAAGGCCGCCCGTGCCTGACCCACGCCAACTTCCAGACGCTCGAAGCCATCAAGAAGATGGCTCGGCTGGGCGTGGTGGCCAATATGCAGCCCAACTGGCTGCAGCTCGACGGGGCCACCCTGATGAAGCAGTTCGGCGAGGAGCGGACCAAGTACTTCCAGCCATACCGGACGTTGTTCGACGAGGGCGTGATCGTCGGCGGCGGATCGGACCACATGCAGAAGATCGGCAGCTTCCGCTCCATCAACCAGTACAACCCGTTCCTCGGCATGTGGACCACGCTGGTGCGCCGGCCTCGCTGGATGGACAAGCCGTTCCACCCGGAGCAGTGCATCACCCGTGAAGAAGCGATCCGTCTCTACACCATCAACAATGCCTACCTGCTGTTCCAGGAGAAGGAGAAAGGCTCCATCGAACCGGGCAAGCTCGCCGATCTGATCGTCGTCGATCGCGACCTCCTTACCTGCCCGGTTGACGACATTCCCCAAACCCAGGTGCTCCGGACCTATCTGGGCGGCAAACTCATCTACGAGAAACCATCTACCTGAGGAGCCTCTGCGAGCCGGTTCGCTTCTGGGCCGCACGGCAGCCCTGTGTTACCTTCATGAATAATGGCTGGGCTGGAATCCGAAAAGACGATGTTCGAGGTCTACCACGACACCGCTTACAGCGGGGCGTACGAGGTGGTCTACTACACCGAGCTTCAGGACTACAACAAGGAGACGGCCATCAACCGCGCCCTTGCCGGCGAGCACTTCGTGGACGGCTATCTCCGCAATCACAGCAAGGAAGAAGCGAAGAAGGTCATCCGCTCGCTGCTCGAGCGCATGAACTCGGGCGAGAAGATCACGCCCGACGCCTTCCTCGAAGCCCTCGGCGAGCACCTGGCGTAGGAAACGCCAGATGCCCGCCCCGGCGCGGGCGCACAGCTCTCTTCTCCCCCGCGATTGGCCGCAAAATTTACATTTCCGGACGATCTGGGGTCCGGCGGACTGCTACCATGGGGCGACTTTTGCCTTTGGAGGGGCAACATCCATGAAGTCCTTGATGACAGTGAAGATGCCCACCGGTCCGGCCAATGACGCCGCCCGGCGCGGCCAGCTCGGCGAAAGAATCAAGGCCATCCTGGCCGCGCTGAAGCCCGAAGCAGCGTATTTCACCACCGAAAGCGGCTTGCGCACCGCATATCTGATCGTCGATCTGCAAGACGCTGCAGAGATCCCGAAGCTCGCCGAGCCTTGGTTCCTCGAGTTCGAAGCGGAGATCGACATTCGTCCGGTCATGACGCCGGAAGATCTGGCCCGGGCAGAGCCGGACATCGCGGCGGCCGCGAAGGCCTACGCATAGGGAGCCGTCTGGCCGGGAGCCGCCCTGGCGGCGGCTCCCTTCGCCTCATATCACTCCAGAAAGTACCGAGTTCTTGCGCACTGCGAAGCGTCCTGTTTCCCTATCTTTTCTCGCGATTTCCCGTAGATTCTCCGAACCATCGTCTTGACAGCCGGCCCCGGCAAGGTATTCTGACGGTAGAGAGAAAAAGCGGTCCGGCTACCCGGACCGGGCGCCTGCTATTCGAGGGCACGGCGATGACGTCTCAACGGAATCCAGTGACGGTGGAACGCGCCGTGATTGCCCTGCTGCCGCTCCTGGCGCTGCTCGTGCCGCCGCTTGGCTTCTTTCTCTACCAGTGGGCCATCAGCCTGCTGCCACCGGGCGAGGCTCTCACTCGAGCGGTCACGTTGTACGCCGGCATCCCGGCGGCGGGCTTGATCGCGACGGCGCTCTGGCACATGGTCCCGTTCGCGCTGCTGGCGCTCTACGTGCTCCGGGCTGAGGCCGAAGCCGGCAGGACGCGCCGGTGGAAGATCGTCGCCTGCGGCGTTGCCGTGATCACGGCGCTGGAACTCGGGACGTACGTCACGCTCTGGAGCGTCCCATTCGGCGTGGCTCTGGCTCTGCTGGTGGTGAGCACCGGTTTGATGATTCTGCGGGCGGGCGACATTCGGAATCTGTTCCGGCGGCAGGCGGCCGGAGCGTAGCCGGCGCGCCTGAACGGGGCACCGTAGAGCCGTCCCCAGGCGGCCCGGTGCGGGGATTCACATGCGCGCCATTCCGGCTACCGCATTCACGAGCACGAAGACCATCCCCAGCGGAATCAGATACTTCCAGCCGATGCCCATGAGCTGGTCGTAACGGAACCGGGGAAAGGTGCCCCGCACCCAGATGAACAGGTAGACGACCAGGCTCACTTTGAAGAAGAACCAGAACAGCGGCGCCAGGGCTGTGTTCGCCGCCGGGATCAGGAAGACGAGACCGACGGCGACAAGCGTGATCGCAACCGCCGCCATTACTGCCGCGCGCCAATAGCTCTTCGGGCGCAGCCGGGCCGTCAGCTTGAACGACCACAGCCCGGAGCCGACGAACAGCGCCACCGGCACGCCGTAATTCAACGGGACCTCCAGGAACCCGACGTTCGGGAACGGCCGCAGCCAGCCGCCCCAGAACAGCGTGACGCCGGCGCCGGCGATCACGAAGATGCTGGCGTACTCGGCCAGGAAGAACAGCGCCCAGCGGAAGCCCGAGTACTCGGTCATGAAGCCTGCCACGAGCTCGGATTCCGCCTCCGGCAGGTCGAACGGCGCCCGGTTCGTCTCGGCGACCGAGGCGATCAGGAAGATCATGAACGGGACGAACATCAGCCCGTAGTTGTCGAAGGCGAACCACACGCCCCGCTCCTGCTGCTGCCGGACGATCTCCACCATGCTCAACGTGCCCGCCGACATCACGCCGGCCACCAGCCCGAGCCCCATGGCGACCTCGTAGCTGACGAGCTGGGCGGTGCTGCGGAGCGCGCCGAGCAGAGGGTAGTGGCTGTTCGACGACCAGCCGCCGATGATGATCCCCAGCACGCCCACGGCGCTCATGGCGGTGATCACCAGCAGGCCCACGTTGACGTCGATCACCCGGATCGTCTCGCTGAACGGCAGGACGGCGAAGGAAGCCAGGGCGGTCACGGTCGAAATCACCGGAGCCACCCAGAAGAGCCCGCGGTCGGCCGCCCCGGGGATGATGTCTTCCTTCTGCAGCAGCTTCACCGCGTCGGCGATCGGCTGCAGCAGCCCGTGCGGCCCCACGCGCATCGGGCCGAGGCGCACCTGGAGATCGGCCAGCACCTTCCGCTCCACCAGCACGATGTAGCCGGCCAGCAGCGGAAAGACGGCGATGATCACCAGCGTGATCACCAGCGGCGCAAACAGCGGATGTTCCAGTACGCTCTCCATAGCTTCCTACCGAATCAGCGAGAACCCGGCCATCCTCAGGAACGGATCCGGGTAGATCCCGATACCCAGAGTGAGGACTCCGGAAACCGCCAGGGCCACTTTGATGCCAAAGGTCGATGCCAGCGGGGCCGTCTCTTTCCGTTCCGAAACGAACATCGCCCGCACGATGCGGAAGTAATAGTAGATGGCGACGGCGACGAAGACGGCGGCGATCACGGCCAGGGTGTAGTGGCCGGTCTGGATCAGCGCCAGCAAGATGTAGTATTTGCCGATGAAGCCCGCCGTCGGGGGGATGCCCGCCAGCGACAGCATGAAGATCAGCATCAGCACGGCGTAGCCGGGGCTCGATTCCATCAACCCGGCCAGATCCTCGATGTCTTCCCCAATCAGGTCCCGGCGGCGCAACGCCACCAGCACCAGGAAGGCTCCCAGCGTCATGAACGCGTAAACGGCGACATAGACGGCCACGCCGATCAGGCCGGTCTCGTTGCCGGCGATCAGCCCGAGCAGAATGTAACCGGCGTGGGAGATCGAGCTGTAAGCCAGCAGCCGCTTGACGTTGGTCTGCGTCACCGCGGCGATGTTGCCGATGAAGAGGCTGAGCACGGCGGCTCCGATCAGCAGCGGTTCCCAGGTGGGCCGGGCGCTCTCCAGCGGCCCGAGGAAGATCCGCATCAGGAAGGCGAACGACGCTGCTTTCGAGCCCGTAGCGAGGAAGGCGGTGATGGTGGTCGGCGCGCCTTCATAGGCGTCCGGCGCCCACATGTGGAACGGCGCCGCCGAGACCTTGAACAGCACCCCCACCGCCACCGCCGCCATGGCCAGAACCACCAGCGGATCGCCCGGCTCCCGGGCGGCCAGCGCGTCGGCCACATCGACGATCTTCGTGGAGCCCGAAAGGCCGTAGAACAGCGAGAAGCCATAGACCAGCAGGCCGCTCGAAAACGCCCCCAGCAGCAAGTACTTCATCGCCGCCTCGTTCGAGCGCTTCTGCGTCCGCAGGAAGCCGACCATCACGTAGAAGCTGAGCGCCGTCAGCTCCAGGCCCAGGAACAGCGTGATCAAATCCGTACCCGTGGCCATGAAGAACATGCCGCACTGGGCCAGCAGGATCAGGCCGTAATATTCGCCGTGGTGTTCGTTCTCGATCTCCAGGTACCGGTAAGAGACGATGGCCACCAATACCGAGAGCAGGACGAACAGCCAGTTGAAGAAGAGAGCGAAGCCGTCGATGGTGAGCGTGCCATTGAAGGCCGTCAGTTCGTTGAGCCCGTAACTCGAAAGGAAGCTCTGCTGCCGCCACAGGCCGGCCCCGGTAAAGATCTCGCCGATGATCAGGAACACGATCAGCCACTTGCGCTGTTTCGGATGCGGGAAGATCAAGAAGTCAAACAGCAGCACGGCGCAGCCGAACAGCGCCAGCATCAGCGCCGGGATCAGGACGAAGTGGTCGGTGCTCGTGTAGTACTGGCTCATCGAATGCCGGCCTCCATTCGGGACTCCATCGCCTGCGCCGCCTCGAGCGGGGCCTTCGCCGCCTGGGCTTCGAAATAGCCGGGCCGGACACGCTCGACGAGCTGCGCCACCGGCTTCTCCAGGATCTCGAAGTACGGCTTGGGATAGACGCCGATCCACAGCGCCCAGACGAGCAGCGGCGCGAAGACGGCCCATTCGCGCAGGTTCAAGTCCGGCAGCTTCAGGTTCTTCGGGTTGTTGATGCGGCCGAGCATCGTCCGCTGGTAGAGCCACAGCAGGTAGCTGGCCCCGAGAATGATGCCGGTGACGGCGAACGCCGCCCAGACGCGGTTCGCCTCGAAGGCGCCCTGCAGGATCGTAAACTCGCCGATGAAGCCGTTGAGCAGCGGCAGCCCCGCCGAACTCAGCATGGCGAAGGCGAAGACGAAGGCGTAGTTCGGCATCACGTGCGCCAGGCCGCCGTATTCGCGGATCAGCCGCGTGTGACGGCGCTCGTAGACGACGCCGACGATCAAGAACAGCATGCCCGTCGAGATGCCGTGGTTGATCTGCTGGATCACGCTGCCCGCCAGCCCGTTAGGGGTCAACGAAAAGATCCCCAGAGTGCAGAATCCCAGGTGGCTCACCGAAGAGTAGGCCACCAGCTTCTTCCAGTCGTCCTGCATCAGGCACACCAGCGCCCCGTAGATGATGGCGACGATTGAGAGACCCACCATCACGTGGACGATCCAGGGGTCGATGGCCGCCTTCGGCAGCAGCGGCAGCGAGAAGCGCAGGAATCCGTAGGTCCCCATCTTCAGCAGCACCGCGGCCAGGATCACCGAGCCCGCCGTCGGCGCCTCCGTGTGGGCGTCCGGCAACCACGTATGGAACGGGAACATCGGCACTTTGATGGCGAAGCCGATGAAGAAGGCCCAGAAGACCCAGCGCTCCAGGTGGAGCGGCATGGCCGTCTGCATCAGGGCGTCGATCTCGAAGGTGTAGACGCCGTACTGGGCGTGGTGCTGGAAGTAGAGGGTGAGAATGCCCAGCAGCATCAGGACGCTGCCGGCCAGCGTGTAGAGGAAGAACTTGATCGCCGCGTAGAGCTTCCGCGGACCGCCCCAGACGCCGATGATGAAGTACATCGGCACCAGCACGATCTCCCAGAAGACGTAGAAGAGCAGGAAGTCCAGCGACAGGAACACCCCGATCATTCCCGTCTGCTGGAGCAGGAACATGGCGTAGTACTGCTTCTCGTAGCGGTCGATCGCGCTCCAGGAGGACAGGATGGCAATGAAGCCGGTGACCGTGGTGAGCATAACCAGCAGCAGGCTGATGCCGTCGATGCCCAGGTAGTAATGCGCGCCGAGGGCCGGGATCCACGGCGCCTTCTCGACCATCTGGAAGCCTTCAGCCGAGCGGTCGAAGCGAAACACCAGCGGCAGCGATACGAGGAACCCGGCGAACGCGGCGATGTTGGCCCAGACCCGGATGAGCTTCCTGTTGCTGGACGGCAGCAGCAGCAGCACGAACATGCCGGCCAGCGGCGTGAACAGGACAATGCTCAGCAGGTGTTCGCTCATCGCTCACTCACTTGATCAGGTAGTAGCCCAGGGCCACGGCCATCCCGGCCAGGATCACCGCCGCATACTGCTGCACGAAGCCCGTCTGCAGGAAGCGCACCGGGTAGGAGATCATCTTCACCGCAAAGGCGATCAGCCGTACGGTTCCGTCCACGATCCAGGTGTCCCACCAGCCCGAGACGGCCGAGGCGAAACGGGTCATCCACCCGGCCCCGTTGACGCCGCCATCGACGATCGCCTGGTCGAAGCGTCCCAACACCCGGCCGCCGCCCTTCGCCAGCCCATCGACGAACAGGAAGTTGTAGATCTCGTCCACGTACCACTTGTTCAGCAATGCCGGGTACAGCGGGCCGCTTGCCTCGGCGATCCGGTCCGGTAGTTCAGGCCGCTGGACATAGAGGTAGCGCGCGATCAGGATGCCGGCCACCGCCAGCAAGACCGAGAGTCCCATCAGCGCCCACTCGAGCGCCGCCTCATGGGCCCCCTGCCCGGCCTCGTGAGCCGCCGCCACCCAGACCGGCTCCAGCCAGTGCTCGAAGGCATGGAAGCTCCCCGGCAAGAACGCCCACGCCTTGGGCACCCCCAGCCAGCCTGCCAGCACCGAACCCGCCGCCAGCACCGTCAGCGGCACGGTCATCACCGGCGGCGATTCATGGATGTGGGCCTTGGTGTGTTCGTCGGCCCGGCACTCGCCCCAGAAGGTCATGTACATCAGCCGCCACATGTAGAAGGCCGTCATCAGCGCCGTCACCGTCCCCACAGCCCACAACGCTTTCGAACCATAGGGGGAACTCCACGCCTGCCAGAGAATCTCGTCTTTGGAAAAGAACCCGGCGAACCCCGGAATGCCCGCGATGGCCAGCGAAGCCACCGCCATGGTCCAGAAGGTTGTCGGGATCTTGTCCTTCAGCCCGCCCATCTTCCTCATATCTTGCTCGCCGCCCATGGCGTGGATCACCGAGCCGGAACCAAGGAAGAGCAAAGCCTTGAAGAAGGCGTGCGTGAACAGGTGGAAAATCGCTACCCAGTACGCCCCCACGCCCGCGGCCAGAAACATATACCCGAGCTGGCTCACCGTCGAATAAGCCAGCACTCGCTTGATGTCGTTCTGCGCGAAAGCGATCGAGGCCGCAAAGATCGCCGTGAGCGCCCCGATCGTGGCCACCACCGCCATCGTCTCCGGCGCCAGCGAATAGAGGGCGTTCGAACGGGCCACCATGTAGACGCCGGCGGTGACCATCGTCGCCGCGTGGATGAGCGCCGAGACCGGAGTGGGTCCCTCCATCGCGTCCGGCAACCACACGTAAAGCGGGATCTGGGCCGATTTGCCCGTGGCGCCGACGAACAGCAACAGCGCCGTCAAGCTCAGAACGCCGAAGCCCGCCGTCTCCGCCGAAAGCCCATGCAGCGCCTGGTTTACATCCAGGAACCGCACTGTGCCGGTCAAGGCGAAGATCATGAAGATGCCGAGGATGAACGCCGCGTCCCCGATCCGGTTCACCACGAACGCCTTGATACCCGCATCGCTGGCCGATTTGCGGTGGAAGTAAAAGCCGATGAGCAAGTAGCTACACAGCCCGACGCCTTCCCAGCCCACGAACAGCAGCGCGTAGTTGTTGGCCAGCACCAGCGTGAGCATGAAAAAGACGAACAGGTTGAGGTATCCGAAGAAGCGGTAGTAGCCCGTCTCGTGGCCCATGTAGCCGATCGAATAGACGTGGATGAAGAAGCCCACGAACGTGACTACGAGGATCATCACGCCGCTTAGGGGGTCGAGCAGGAACCCGAGATCGGCGGCGAACCGGCCCACGGCGCCGTCGCCCATGTGGAACGGAAGGCCCGCCAGCCACGTGTACAGGATCACCTGGTGCGCCTTCTCTGCCAGACCCGCCAACTGCACCACCGCCCCAATAGAGAACAGCAGTGAAACCAGAACCGTTCCCGGGCAGATCCAACTGATGAGCCGCCGCGTGGGAGCGAAACGTGGATGATGGCCATGCTCCTGCCCCGCATCCTCGCCCATCGCCTCGGCCAGCTCCGGCTCCAGCGCCTCCGGGGAGCGCTCCGGCTGGGGATCGAGCCGCCGCCCGATCAGGAACATCAGGACGGCTCCGAACAGCGGGAACAGCGGAATCAGCCAGATCGCATCGAGGAAGTTCATCCGCTTCTCCTCACCACTTGAGCAGGTCGATCTCGTCGGAAGCCACAGTCTCCCGGTTGCGGAACAGGGCGATCAGGATGCCCAGACCCACCGCCGCCTCCGCTACGGCGACGGCGATCACGAAGATGGCGAAGATCTGGCCCTCCATGGCCTGGAACCGCTCGGAGAAGGCCACCAGGTTGATGTTCACCGCGTTGAGGATCAGCTCGATCGACATCAGAATGATCACGATGTTGCGCCGCGTCAGAAAGCCGACCGTGCCGATGAGCAGCAGCGCCGCGCTCAGGATCACGTAGTGGATTGTCGTAATTGGGTAAAGCATTCAGATCCTCTTCTTCGCCATCACTACGCTGCCGACGATGGCTACCAGCAACAGGATCGAGGCGATCTCGAACGGCAGCAGGTATTCGGAAAACAGCACGTCGGCCAGCCGCTCCGTGCTGCCGCCGGTTTGCACCGCGGTGACCGCCGGGGCCAGCCGGAACGCTTCCAGGCCGCTCAGAAGCACGTAAACGATCTCCGCCCCCACCACCACGGCGCAGGCCAGGGCCAGCAGCCACTGGCGGTGGAAGCGCGGCTGGCGGGCCTCGGCGTCCAGGTTCACCAGCATGATCACGAACAGGATCAGCAGCACCACACCGCCGATGTAGAGCATGATCTGCACCACGAACAGGAACTCGGCGCTACGCAGCAGGAAGACGCCCGCTACTCCGAGCAAGGTCACCACCAGCCACAGGGCAGCGTGAACGGCGTTGCGCCGCGTGACCATCAATACGGCCCCGCCCAGAATCATCAGGGCAAACAGATAGAACAAGATCGCGCTCACCATGACTCCACATCCGGCGGCCGTCCGCCGGCGGCCCCGAAGCGACGCGGAAAAGGTGCCATCGGAACGCGCCCGTCAGTACCTGTACCGCGTCGGCACCGGGCCCTCTTCCAGCATCTGCCGGTCCCAAATGGCGCCCTCCCGCGTGAACGCCGCCAGCTCGAAGTCCTGGCTGAGTTCCAGGGCGTCCGTGGGACACGCGTCCTCACACAGGCCGCAAAACATGCAGCGAGAAATGTCGTACGTGAACGTCGTCAGCTCCTTCCGGCGCGTCTGCTCGTTGCGTTCGCTCGTCACCACGATGAGGTGTTCCGGGCATGCCAGCGCGCACAAGTTGCAGGCGATGCACAACGTCTCCTTCGTTTCGGGATGGACGTTCAGCCGCGGCGCTCCCCGATACCGTTCGGCGATTCTGGGCCGCTCGGCCGGGTACTGCTCGGTGACGATGTTCTTCGGATGCTGGGACCGGAAGGTCACCCAGAGACCCTCGATGAGATCGACCAGGAAGATCTTCCTCAGCAAGCTCTTCATAGCTGCTCCCTGTGCCGGAGGAATCTGTACCTAACGGTCAACTTCGCCCAGCACAATATCAATCGTACCGATAATCGCCACGATGTCGGCGACCAGGGAACCGCGGCTCATCTTGTCCAGCGCCTGCAAGTTCACAAACGAAGGCGGCCGCACCCGCAACCGGTAAGGCTGGGTCGAACCGTCGCTGACGATGAAGTAGCCCAGCTCCCCTTTCGGAGCCTCAATCGAAACGTAGGCTTCGCCCACCGGCGGCTTGATCACCTTGCCGACTTTGGCCATGATGGGCCCCTCGGGGATGCCTTCCACCGCCTGCTCGATGATGCGCACGCTCTGGCGCATCTCCTGGATCCGCACGATGTAGCGGTCGTACGTATCGCCGTTCTCACGCGTCGGAATCTCGAAATCGTACTTCTCGTAGCCGCTGTAGGGATGCGCTTTGCGAATGTCCCATTTCACTCCCGCCGCCCGCAGCAAGGGTCCGGTGACGCCGTAAGCCTTGCAGTCCTCGGCGTTGAGGATGCCCACGTTGATCAGCCGGTCCTTCCAGATCCGGTTCTCGGTCAGCAGCTCTTCGTACTCGTCCACCCGGGGCAGGAACTTCTTGCAGAACGCCTTGACGTCCCGCTCCATGCCCTCGTAGACCTCGTATTGCAAACCGCCGATCCGGAAAGCGTGGGTGGTGAGGCGGGCGCCGCAGTATTTCTCGTAAATATTCAGGATGTCCTCGCGCTCCCGCATCACGTAGAACAGCGGGGTGATGGCGCCGATGTCCAGAGCATGGGTGCCCAGCCACAGCAGGTGGCTGGCGATCCGGTTCAACTCGGTGAGGATTACCCGCACCGCCTGGGCCCGGGGCGGCGCTTCGACTCCCAGCAGCTTCTCCACCGCCAGGCAGTAGCCCAGGGCGTTCGAAACCGCCGCCACGTAGTCCATGCGATCCACGTACGGCGCAAACATCTGGTAGGTGCGGTTCTCGCCGATCTTCTCGACGCCGCGGTGCAGGTAGCCGATGACGCACTCGGCCCCCAGGATCTTCTCGCCGTCCAATTTCAGCACCACTCGCAGTACGCCATGCGTCGAAGGGTGCTGCGGCCCCATGTTCAGGACCAGCTCGTTGGCGTCGAGAAACGTAGCTTCCGGCATAGGCCTCACTGCCCGCTGTCGATCCCGAGGTTTTCCTGCACCCACTTCTGATCCATCTTCAAGATGCTGGAATCCTTCCGCAGGGGATGGCCTTCCCACTCGTCCGGCAGCAGAATCCGCCGCAGGTCGGGACGGCCGGAGAAGCGGATACCGAACATGTCATAAACCTCCCGCTCGAGCCAGTTCGCCCCCGGGTAGACGCTCACGGCGCTTTGGAGCTCCTGGCCGTCCCTGATGCGCGTCTTGATCCGGATGCGCTGGCGCCGCTCGAAGCTATACAAGATGTAGACTACCTCGAAGCGCTCTTCCTTCTTCGGATAATCCACCGCCGTTACATCCACCAGGTAGTCGAAACCGGCTTCGAGCTTCAGATGCTCGAGGATCGGAACCACGGCGTCAGGGTGGGCGACGAGGAACTTCTGCTCCCGGTAGATAGAGAACTCGCTGATCTGGTCGCCGAACTGACTCTTCAGCGCCCGCGTGAGCTCATCTTCCCAAGGCTCGGTTTCCATCACCGCCGGTTTTTTCGGCGGGGGCTTCCTCGGGGGAGGCTTCCCTGCCCCGGCCGCGGGCTTCCCAGCCGCCGGTCTCGCCGCCGGCTTGGCAGGGGGCTTTGCGGCTTTCTCCCCGGCGCCCTTTTCTCGGCCAGCCGCAGCGCTGGGCTTGGCTTCCGCCTCGGGACGATTCTGCCGGGCTCCGCCCGGCGACTCAGGAGGCTTTGTCTGGGAGCCGCCGCCCGATGCGGCGCCCTCCCCGGACGCGGGTACCCCTTCGGGGCGCTCAGTTTGCTTGTCGTCAGCCATCGACCGAGACAGGTAAGACCCCCACGATAAAACAGTCAAGAATAGGCTGTCAAATGACAAAAGGGAGGTCAGCCTCCCTGTTCGCGGAGCCTCTTAACCGGCAGCCGCCCGGAACCGTTGAAGCGGACCGCCGCGGTCGCCGTTTCGCTCGCCTCCGACCTCCCCGCCCGAGTTTCCCAATGTTCCCCAACGCCCGCCGCCCCGGTGCTCGGCTACAATGGACGGCGAGAGGTTGGACGCATGTCGGAACAGAAGACATCCGGATTCCTATGGTTCGTCGCCGGGGCGGCCATCGGCGTCGCCATCGCCTTGCTTTATGCCCCGCAGCGCGGAGCCGAAACCCGCCAGCGCATCTCGCGCACCGCGGAGAAAGGCCGCGAAGCGCTGGCGGAGTCGGGCTCGGAGATCCTCGAACGGGGCCGCGAGCTCTATGACAAGGGCAAGCAGATAGCTGACGAAGCCGCCGAACTCTTCGACCGCGGCAAGAAACTCGTACAGGGGACAAAGGAAAATGGCTGAAGTGGCGCAAGTTGTAAATCTGAAATCATTACCGGAATTCAAAAACGAGCCATGGCAGGATTTTTCGAAGGCGGAAGTCCGCCGGGCGATGGCCGACGCGCTGGCGAAGGTCCGTGGCGAGTTCGGGCGGGAATACAGCCTGCTGGTCGCTGGCGAGTGGACGAAGTCCGGCCGAACCTTCGAGTCGAGAAATCCCTCGAATCCGAGTCAAGTCATCGGCGTGCTGCAGAAGGCGACGCCGGAGCTGGCCGCCAAGGCCGTCGAGGACGCTCACGCCTACTTTGCCGAATGGCGCAAGGTTCCCGCTGCCCAACGCGCGGCGATGCTGCTCAAGGCCGGCGACATCGTCCGGAAGCGCAAATTCGAGTTCATCGCCTGGCAGGTCTTCGAGGCGGGAAAGACCTGGCCCGAGGCCGACGCCGATGTCTGCGAAGCGATCGACTTCTGCGAGTATTACGCCCGGGAGGCGCTCCGTTATGACGCGCCTCCCGCCGTGCCCCAGTTTCCCGGCGAGCGCGACGAGCTCCGCTACACTCCCCTCGGCGTCGGCGTGGTCATTCCTCCGTGGAACTTCCCGTTGGCGATCATGGGCGGTACCACGACCTCGGCGCTGGTGGCCGGCAACACCGTCGTCCTGAAACCCGCCAGCGACACTCCGGTGAACGCGGCCAAGTTCGTGGAGGTGCTGCTCGAAGCCGGCTTTCCGCCGCGAGCCGTCAATTTCATCCCTGGCTCCGGCGGCGAGATCGGCGACCTGCTGGTCGAGCACCCGAAGACGCGCTTCATCTCTTTCACGGGCTCCAAGGAGGTCGGCCTGCGCATCGTCGAGCTGGCCGCCAAGACGCAGCCCGGCCAGATCTGGATCAAGCGCGTGATCGCTGAGATGGGCGGTAAGGACGCCATCATCGTCGATTCGGAATGCGATCTCGACGCCGCCGTCCAGGGCGTCCTGGTCTCGGCCTTCGGTTTCCAGGGGCAGAAGTGTTCGGCCTGCTCCCGGGCCATCGTCGACCAGTCGCTTTACGATGAGTTCCTCGAGAAACTCAAGGCCAAGACCGAAGCCATCCGCGTCGGCCCGGCCGAGGATCCGGAAAACTACATGGGACCGGTCATCAACGCCTCGGCCCGCAAGAAGATCCTCGACTACATCGAGATCGGCAAGGGGGAGGGACGGCTCGTCACCGGCGGCAAGGCCATCGAGCACGAGACCGGCGGCTATTTCATCGAGCCGACGATCTTCGCCGATGTGGACCGCGGCGCCCGCATCTTCCAGGAGGAGATCTTCGGTCCGGTGTTGGCCGTGACCAAGGCCCGCGACTTCGGCCATGCCCTCGAGCTGGCCAACGACTCCGAGTACGGCCTCACCGGCTCGGTCTACACCAAGAACCGCGACAAGATCGAGCGCGCCAAGGACGAGTTCCACGTCGGCAACCTTTACTTCAACCGGAAATCGACCGGCGCCATGGTCGCTTCCCATCCCTTCGGCGGCTTCAACATGTCGGGCACGGATTCGAAGGCCGGCGGGCCGGACTACCTGCTGCAGTTCCTGCAGGCCAAGTCGATCGGCGAAGTGATCGCCTGACCGCTGCTGGCGAAGGCGGGCGCTCCTGCGGCGCTCGTCCGCCGGAGAGCCGCCCACGCCGCGCCGTGCAGAAACCGGTAGTCGCTCCAGCGTTCGCTGCAGTATAGTGGCAGCATGTCGAACGTCGAAATCGTGCGCGAGGCCTTGAAAACAGGTGAAGGCATCCTCCGCCTGGCCCCTTGCTGGGTGCCGCGGTCCTTCCTGATGCCCGGCGGCCGGCTGAAGCTCGATCCCCGCGACCTCTACGCTCTCGGCGCCCACCGCGGCGGCATCGACGAGCGCTGGTTTTCCTCCACCACCAACGCCGACAACGGACCCGGCACGCCCGAGGACGAGGGCCTCAGCTACATCGACGCCGGCGGCCCGCGCGTGTTGCTGAAAGAGGCCATCGACGAACTCGGCGACCTGTTCCTCGGCGCCGACGTGATGGAGCGCGAAGGCGGCTGGAACCTGCTGTGCAAGTTCTTCGACAATCTCGGCCCCATTCCGCACCACCTGCACCAGACCGACGAGTTCGCCCGGCGGGTCGGAGCCAAAGGCAAGCCGGAAGCCTACTACTTCCCGCCGCAGTATAACTTCCACGAGAACAACTTCCCGTACACCTTTATGGGGCTGAACCCCGGTACTACGCGGGACGACGTCCGCCGGTGCCTGGAGCGCTGGAACGAGGGCGACAACGGCATCCTCTACCACTCCCGCGCTTACAAGTTGAAGCCCGGCACCGGCTGGCAGATCGATGCCGGCATCTTACACGCGCCCGGCTCGCTGGTCACCTACGAGCCTCAGGTGAACTCCGACGTCTTCGCCATGTACCAGTCCATGGTGGAGGGCCGCCCGGTGCCGTGGGACCTGCTGGTCAAGGACGTCCCCGAGGAGCACCACCACGACCTCGACTACATCCTCGACATGCTGGACTGGGACGCCAACCTGGACCCGGAGTTCGCCAAGCACCGGCTCTTCGAGCCGACCCCGGTGAAAGACCCCGCCGAAATGGCCGAAGAAGGCTACTCCGAACAGTGGATCGTCTACTCCACACCGTACTACTCGGCCAAAGAGCTGACCGTCCTCCCCGGCCGCGAAGCTGTCATCACGGATGCCGCGGCCTACGGCCTGATCCTGACCCAAGGCTACGGTACGATCGGCGTCCACGAAGTCGAAACGCCTACGCTCATCCGGTTCGGCGAAATGACCAAGGACGAGCTGTTCGTCACCGCCGAGGCCGCGCGCGCCGGCGTCAAGATCGTCAACCGCAGCAACACGGAACCGCTGGTCATGCTGAAGCATTTCGGCCCGGGCAATCCTGACGCCGTTCCGTTCATCCAATGAAGTTCGGAGTCAATTCGCTCATCTGGACGGCGGGCTTCGACGCCGTCCACCTATCCCTGCTCGGCAAAGTAAAGCGGATGGGTTTTGACGGCGTCGAGATCGCTCGCTTCTCGTTTGACCGCTTCCCCGCCGGGCGCATTCGACGCGCCTTGGCCGACGAGGGGCTCGAGTGCACTTTCTGTTCCGCCCTTACCGAACGCACCAGCCTGGTAAGCGACAATGCGCGTCTTCGGGACAAAGCCCGGGACTTCCTGAAAAGAGGCATCGAGACTGCGGCCGAATTGGGCACCCGCGTCTTCGCCGGGCCGTTTTGCGCACCCGTCGGCCTGCTGGTCGGGCGCCGGCGCACTGCAGACGAGTGGAAACGGGCGGTCGAGGGACTGCAATCGCTAGGCGGCGCGCTCGATGCTTGCGGCGTAACTCTCGCCATCGAGCCGCTGAACCGTTTCGAAACCTATTTCCTGAACACCGCCGCCGACGCCCGGCGCCTCTGCGAAGACGTCGGCCATCCCCGCATCGGCGTCCTGTTCGATACCTTCCACGCCAACATCGAGGAGAGGGACCTCGCCGGAGCCATCCGGGAATTAGGCCCCTTCCTGAGCCACGTTCACGCCTGCGAGAACGATCGTGGCGCCCCGGGCTCCGGACACATCCCCTGGCGGGCCGTTTCGCAAGCGTTGCGGGCTGTCGCCTATGACGGCTGGATCGTCATCGAGAGCTTCGGCTCCAACATTCCCGAGATCGCCGCTGCGGCGTGCATCTGGCGCGACCTGGCTGACAAGCCGGAAGCGATCGCGGAAGAAGGTCTTGCTTTCCTGAAATCCGCATTCCTATGAGGCGCCGTGCGGCAGCCGGCATTCGGGGCCCCACCTGTTTCCCGGCACGGTAACCGCGGGAACAGACTGCAAAATAATGTTGCCGTAGCTGGACAACTCCTGCGGAGATGTTAGAATTGCACGTAAGGTTTACGATCCGTTAACGGTGTAAACGATTCGTCCCATGGGACTTTCCAAGTCCGATCTCGGCGCTCGCGCCGCCTGGCCACCGTCGGCTGTCCGCGGACCCGCCATTCCCGAATCTCCTTTGCGCCGTATCCTGCGCCTCGCCGCCCGGTCGCTCGACGGCGCGACGCCGTGTCTGGCCTTGCTGACGCCGGAAGGCCTGCACCTTGTCGGACGGCGCGGCCGGCCCCCGGAGGCCCTCGCCCGCCTCATTGCGGAGATCCCGCCGGAGCCCCAACGCTTCATCGGCGATCTCGGTGCGGTCGCTCGTCGCTGCGGCGCCCCCGGGCGCGGCCGTTTTACCGGGTGTGCCGTTTTTCCCCTTTGGGGCAGTGACGGTGAGCTCCGGGGCGGTCTTTACGTCTTCCTCCAGCCCGGTTACCCGCGCGACCCCGCCGGCGCCCGGGCGTTCGAGGATGTAGCCGGTCTCGTGGAAGCGTGCCTGGATTTCATCGCCGGCGCCGCCACTACCATCCTGCCGGGACCAATGAGTTCTGCGGGATTCCAGCACAGCCTCAGGCCGCTGTTCGAGAACACCAGCGACATTGTGTTCACTCAGGACCTCTCAGGTAGGTTCACGGCGATCAATTCCGTCGCCGAACAGCTCCTCGGCTATACCCGCGAGGAACTGCTCCAGATGAGTCTCTCTGACCTCGTACCCCCCGAGCAGCGAGACCGCGCCGGCCAGATCTTGTTGGAGCAGTTCGGCGGTGGCGGCGGTTCCCAGACCTACGAGCTGCAATTTTGCAGCCGCGAAGGCCGCACCGTCGAGATGGAAGTCGCCGTGCATTTGCTGTTTCGTCACGGGCTTCCCGCCGGCCTCATCGGTTTCGCCCGCGATATCACCCCCCGCAAGAGCGAACAGGCCGCGCGCCGGGAAGCCGAAGAACGCCTTACGCGGCTGGAAGCCGAGCTGGAGGAACTCTCCGGCTACTGGTCCCGGTTGCACGAACTCACGCAGGCCCGGTTTCCCACCTTTGAAGCATTCGCCCAGCAGTGCCTTCAAACTGGTTGCGAAACCTTACGCTTGCCTCTGGCCATTCTCGTCGAAAGCGCCGGCGGTTCCACCGGGCGCGTTCGCGCGGTCCATCCACCGGGGGCGTTGGAGACGGGGGCTGCACCGCCCGTGCGCTTGCTCGGTTTGTGCGAAGCGCCGGCGGCTGACGGCCGAGGCGGCTCTCCGCCGGCCGCAGCTATCGTCGTCCCGGTGACTGCAGCGGGCCGTCCATGGGGGTTCGTGAGTTTCAGCGCAGCCGACGGCAACATCACGGTCACTCCGCGGGCCCGCCGCTTCGCGGAATTCCTTGCATCGCTCATCGGCGCCCGCCTGGCCGAGCGACTGCTCGAGCCGCCGGGCGCTCCGGCTCAAGCGCAAGGGGCCCTTGCTCGACTGCAGAGCTTGATCCAGACAGTGCGGCTCCAGAAACGGGCTTGCTCGGTGATCCTCGTCGAGTCCAACCAGGCGGCGGGACTCGAGATACATACCGCAACCCTCGAGCGCTGCATCCGCAACGTCGAGGAGCAGTTCGCGAGGGACCCCAGGGCCAAGCACGGCTATGAATTCCTGCGCCTCGGGCCCAACCGCTGGCTTGTGCTTCTGCCATGGCTCGGCCGGCGCTCTGACCTGCTCGTCCTGGCCCGTTGTGTCGAGTCTGCTCTCACTGAGGCGATCCGAACCAGTGGTGTGGAGGCCTCCGGCATGGTGCACTGCGGCGCTGCTGTCTTCCCCCAAGACGGAAATACCGCCACAGCCCTGCTTCGCGCGGCTGAGGCCGATCTTCACGCCGCCAGAGCTCCAGCGCCTGAGCACGTCTTCCCTGAGAACCAGGCGCCCGGCCGCCTGCCGCCGGACGAGTTTCTTCTTGTCGGCCACCTCCGCCGGGCCTTCGAACAGAAGCAGTTCTGTCTTCGGTTCCAGCCGCAAATCCAGATCGACGGGGAACTCCTCGGCTTCGAAGCGCTGCTGGCATGGCATCATCCGGCTCTGGGCCCGATCCCCGCTGGGGAGTTCATTTCGGCGGTCGAGCGCAGCGGCCTGATCGTGCCCCTTGGATCCTGGGTCCTCGATGAGGCCTGCCGCGTGGCTGCGGAGTGGCGCCGCGCGGGACACGACTTGCGCAAGATCGCGGTGAATGTTTCCGCGCTCCAGTTCACTCACCCGGGCTTTGTAGAGTCCGTGATCGGGGCCCTCCAGCGCCACCGCCTCGAGCCTTATGTGTTGGAACTCGAGGTCACTGAGCGGATCGCCATGGGCGACCCGAAACATGCCGCGCAGATCTTGCGGCGGCTGCGGGAAGTTGGCGTGCGGGTCGCCATCGATGATTTCGGGACCGGCTACTCCTCGCTGAGTTATTTGACCCGGCTGCCCGTGGACACCCTCAAGATCGATCGCTCGTTCCTCAGCGACGACGCCAGCGAGGCCGCGGCTCGCCCCACGATTGAGGCCATCGTCACACTGGCGCACAAGCTCGGTTTGACCGTGGTCGCCGAGGGTGTGGAAAAGCTCAAACAATGGCAGATGCTGAACCAGACCGGCTGCGACAGCGTTCAAGGCCACCTGTTCGGCCGCCCGCTCTCGCGAGAAGCGGCGGCCCGCCTGCTCGAGAACCGCTCCCGGCGCAGCCGTTCATGACCTCCGGAGCCGCCGGTCGCCCCTGGCGTACCACAGGGCGCCGGAACACCAGGACCCGTCATGGATGAAAGGGATCTTATCAACGAGTTCCTCGCCCACAAGAGGTTGGCCGTAGTCGGAGTCTCCCGGGCCCCACGAGACTTCAGCCGCCGCCTGTTCCGGGATCTTCGGAATTTCGGCTACGAGCCCATCCCGGTGAACCCGGAAGCAGCCGAGATCGACGGAGTCGCCTGCGCCGCCCGAATTCAGCAGCTTGATCCACCGCCGAGCATAGCGCTCTTGCTTACCCGGCCCGAGGTCACCGAACAAATTGTCCGGGACTGTCGCGAGGCGGGCGTCAGCATCGTCTGGATGTACAAAGCCTCCGGCCGCGGAGCGGTGAGCCAGCAGGCGATCGACTATTGCGAAGCTTACGGCATCCGGGTCATCCCCGGCTACTGTCCATACATGTTTCTGCAACAGGCCGGGTGGGTTCATAAGCTCCACGGCTTCTTCGTCACGCTCATTAGCGGCCGCCCGCGGTGAGCGCAAGAGGGTCCACTGAACCGCGCGTCGCCTGGGCGCCCTCACCTGTTGCCGGGCGGGCGCGCCGTTGCGGTTCCCGCTCGCGCAATAATGTAAACTTCGTATTTCGCTCACAGGAGTCACCTGATGCGCCGCTTTTCGTTGCTTGTTTTCCTCACGGCCTCTTTGCCTCTCATCGCTGCTCGCTGGACAGTTGATGACATCTTGATGCTGGAGCGGGCTTCCGGCGTCGCGCTCTCCCGTGACGGCGGCAAGGTGGTGTGGCGCCAAACGAAGATGGACAAGAAGAAAGGCTCTTCCGTCTCCCACCTGTATCTGCACAGCTTCGCCGAGGGCTACACCGTTCAGCTCACCCGAGGAACCGAAAGCGCCAAGGCCCCGGAGTTCTCCCCCGACGGAACCCGCATCGCCTTTTTGAGTTCGCGCGGCGAGAAAGACTCCGGGAACGGCAACCCCGATGGAGACGCTAAAGACCAGGTCTGGATCATCGATCTCCGCGGCGGAGAGCCCTACAAGGTCACCAGCTTCAAGAAAGGCGTCAAGGAGGTCCATTGGCTCGACAACGACACCCTCCTGTTGACAGCCACTGAGGATCCCTCCCTTTACGAACTCGAAAAGAAGAAGGTCAAGGACAACTCCAACATCGTAGACGACGAGCAACACGCGCCGCCGGTGCGCCTGTACCGCTTCCCGCTGAAGACTCGCCGGCCGGAACGCTTGACGGAGAACCACGACCGCATCACCGACACCTTCGTCTCCTGGAACGGCCGCTGGGCGGTCACCATCCACGAGCGCAGCCTCCGCTACGAGTATGATCAGGAGATCCGGCCCGCCACTTGGCTCCGTGACCTCGAGAACGGCGTCGCTGTCCAATTGTTTCCCGACGGCAAGATCCTTCCCCGCCAGATCCGCTTCACTCCCGACGACAGCGGCTTTTATTTCGTCGCCCCCTATACCACCCATCCGAAGTACATCTGGGCTTACGAAGCCAGACTCTACTACTACGACCTCGGCTCGAAACAGCACACCCTGGTGAACCTCGACTGGGACCGCGGGCTCGCCTCCGACTATGCCGTAACGCCGAATGGCGTCGTGGCCCTGCTCGCCGACGGGGTGCGGAACAAGGCCGCCGTATACACCCGCCGCGGCGATTCCTGGTCCCGCCAGTGGCTCCAGGGCGAGCACGTAGCGAACCTCTTTGGACTCGAGGTTTCGCTGGACGGCAAACGCATTGTGTACGACTACTCGACGGCCTCCAAGCCCGGCCAGTGGTACGGCGCCAGCCTGGCCGGCGCCGCGATCGTGGATGCCGAGAAATTCACCAATCTGAACTCTTACCTCGACGGTAAGGCGTTCGCGAAGACCGAAGTAGTGCATTGGCGGGGCGCCCGCGACGAGGAGGTCGAAGGCCTCCTTCACTATCCGCACCACTATAAACCGGGGAAACGATACCCGCTGATCCTCCTGATTCACGGCGGCCCCTTTGGCTCCGACCAAGACCGCTTTTCGGACCGTCTCAGCACCCCCGTCCAGCTTTTGGCGCAGCGTGGGGCCTTCGTGCTCCGGCCCAACTACCACGGCAGTTCCGGCTACGGGCTCGCCTGGGGCGAGTCTATCAGCGGCGGCAACTACAACGAATTGGAATGGATCGACTGTGACCGCGGCGTGGACGCCGTCATCCAACGGGGCCTCGCGGACCCGGACAAGCTCGGCGTCATGGGCTGGTCGAACGGCTCTATCATTACCATCGAGATCACTACCCGCACCACCCGGTATAAAGCCGCCAGCGCGGGCGCTGGAGATGTGAACTGGATCAGTGATTGGGCCAACTGCCAGTTCGGGCATTCCTTCGATGACTACTACCTCGGCACCACGCCTCTGGCCGACCCAGAGTTCTACCTGAAGAAGTCGCCGCTGTTCCGCATGGACCGCGTCACCACACCGACCATCATCTTTTTCGGCACGAAAGACCGCCAAGTGCCGACCGAACAGGGCTGGCAGCACTACCGCGCTTTGCAGCGGCTCGGGAAAACGGACGTCAAGTTCATCCTCTTCCCCGGCGAGGCCCACGGTCTGCGCAAGTACGGCCACCAGCGCCGCAAACTCATCGAGGAACTGGCGTGGTTCGACAAATACCTGTTCGGAGCCCCTGAAGAGAAGAATGAATCCCTGGAGCCTCAGTCACCTCTGGCTGCAGCGTTGAAACTTGTCTCGGCGGGCGACATCCCTGAAACCGTGGATCGCGGCAAGATCAAGGTCGGGCGTTTCGAAGTCACTCGCGCCCAGTTCGCCGCCTTCAAGCCCGACTACACCTACCCGGAAGGCACCAGCCGATACCCGGCCAATGGGGTCAGCTTCGACGACGCCAAGGCTTACTGCGAATGGCTCTCGAAGAAGGCCGGCCGCAAGTTCCGCTTGCCCACCGAGAAGGAGTTCCGCAAACTCCTGAACACCTCGGCGAAGGAGAACACGCTGGATGCGTGGGCCGGCTACCCGGTGAACACCGACGATGCCCAGCGCCTGGCGCCTCTGGTGAAGCGCCTCGGACCGGACGTGCTGCTTCGGCCCGTTGGCAGCTTCCCGGGCCGGGGCCACGACCCCCTCTACGACCCCGGCGGCAACGTCGCCGAATGGGTCACGGCTGAAGACGGCTCCGGCAAGGCGCTGGGCGGCAGCGCCGACCGCCCGGCGGACCCCAAAGCCGCCGGGAAGCCTGATCCGGCTTTCATCGGTTTCCGTGTCGTAGAAGAGTTCTGAGCCGACCCGGACACGGTTCGCACGCCGGTACTCTCCGGCGCCGTGGAAACTTCGTAGATCCCCACGCCCTTCGCCGCATAGACGGGGCGCAAGCGGCGCCCCTCCCGGATCAGCCTGGCCACCGCCTCGCGGGCCGCCGGGATCGGGCGCACCCATGAGTCGGTCGGCGTGAACATCGCATACCGAATCCCCAGCCGCTCGGCGAATTCCGGCAGCGATTCCAGAAAACGGACGACGCGCGCCTCGTCGGACCGGTAGACGAAATCCGGCGGGATGGCCAGGCTGCAAGCCTCCCGTCCGGTGTAGAGATAGAATACGGCGTCGTCGTTGGCGAAGAATCGCACCCTCGGGGGCGTGTTGCGGCGGATCCAGCTATAGGCGTCGAGCTTCGCCCGGAGCGCTCCCTCCTGCTCTTCGTAGGATGCCGGCAAGAACTCCGTTACGCCGTACCACGTCTGGCGCCCCGCCCACCCGGCGCCCCCGAGAAGCAGCGCCGCGATTGCCGCCGCGGCGATTCGGTTCTGCAATCGGCCGCTCGTCCAAGCCGAACCGAGTTGCCGCACGAAGCGCCCGCCCTCCTCCAACACGCCTGCCGCCAGCAGCGGGGCCACCGGAACGACGAAGCGGACGTTCGGCGGGAAATGCCACACCAGCATCACGGCGCCGTAAACGAAAGCGAACAGTGCGAACTGCACCTTGCCTGTACGCCGCACCAGCCGGACCAGCCCCACCACCGCACCCACCGCCAGCACGCGGCCAATCGTTACCACTCCCAGTGAATTCACATCGAAAAACACGAAGAGCTTGCCCACGGCCGTCAGCAGGCTGTTCAGATTGGGGAGGATGAGTAGCCTGGGATCGCCCCACCCGATGATAGCGAGCCGGTAGGCCGCGTAGTTCGTGTAATACAACGTGATCAGATCGTCGCCGGGCGGGTAGTGCACGGCCTTCCACCAATTCCAGACCGCCAGCGGCGGCGCCGCTATTGCAAGAAACAGCGCCGCACGCCGGAACCGCCGCCGCCACATGAGACCCGCCGGCGCCGTCAGGAGCAAGAGTACGCCGGCCGACCGCGTCAGCGCCGCCAGCGCCGCCAGAATCCCCGCCGCGACGGCCCAACCCCAGTGGACGTCCTCCCGGGTCAACCGCTCGGCGCTCACCACCGCAGCCACGAGCAGCGCCCCGAACCATAGCTCGGCCATGGCGATGGTCCCCAGCGCCACGAAGACCGGATTCACCGCCAGCCACGCACAGATCAGCGCCGTTTTTCCCCATTTGAACCCGAGGTCGCGAAAGTATGCCGCGGCGGCGGCCAGAAACAGCGGCAGGCCCATCCAGACGACCAGCATCAGCAGCGGCAGGTTGTCCGGGAACCGGGGATTCAACCTCCAGACGGCGCTCAACACCAGCGGCCACACCGGCGGGTATTTCGTCTGCGCAGGCTCACCGGGAAAACTCTCGAGCGTGTGTCCTTTCCCTTCCGCCCAGGCCCTTCCGGTAACGAAATAGAGGCTATCGTCATGGTAGATGCCCAGATGCGGCATCCGCCGCCACTCCCACGCCAACCTTGCCGAGGGAACCAGCGCAGCGCCCACCAGCAGGACGGCCCACAGCCGCTTCCCGCGCAGTGCCGAACCCCAGCTTCCCATCGATGCTCCCGTCAGCAGCTCCTTGCCAGCGTCTGCGGCCACGGCTTTCATCCCTGGCCGCCGGCCCGGCGCCGCTTTCCACCATCTCCGGCCCCGGCGGGCTGTTCACCCCTGGAACGCACCACCTCCAGCCGGCCCTCCGTTTCGCTGGGTAACTCGGTGGTCTCGACGCCCTTCGCCGGCCCGCCCACGTCCGCCGTGAGCCGGTAGATGCGGCTGCTCTCAGCGGCGAAAACGAGCTGTAGCCGCTCTGTATCCCGGGCCAGCGCCCGCGCACCCCGCCGGGCCGCCCCGGTGGGACTCAGCCGGAAGTCTGTCGCCGTCAGCAGGACGTATTGGATCCCGAAGCGCCGCGCGTATTTGGGCATGGATTCGACGAAGCGGACCACCCCTTCTTCGTCGTTGTGGTAGACAAGGTTCGGGGGGATCGCCAGGCTGCACGCGTGCCTGCCCGTATAGAGGTAGAACACTGCGTCGTCGTAGGCAAAGAACCTGGTTGCCGGCGCCGTGTTCTTCCGCACCCAATCATAGGCCGGCAGGCTGCCCTCCAGCGCGCGCTGGCGCTCCTGAAACGCCGCCGGGAGAAACGAGGTGGCGCCGTACCACGTCTGGCGCGCCCACCATGCTCCTCCCGCCAGCAGGAGCGCGGCCACCCCTGCCGCGGCGGCCCGGTTCGACCTCCCCGGACCGTGCCACGCCACGGCGAGCTGGCGCCGCAGCCGGCCGGCTTCTTCCGCAAACCCTGCAAACAGCAGCGGCGCCAGCGGCGTGATGAACCGCACGTCCGGTGGGAAGTGCCAGATCATCATCACCGCCCCGTACACCAGGGCGAACAGAGCGAATTGCGGCTTCCCGGTGCGCCGCACCAGCCGCACCGCCCCCACGATGGCGCCGACCGCCAGCACCCGCCCCACCGTCACCACGCCAAGTGAGTTCTCATCGAAGAACACGAACAGCTTGCCCAGGCCCGTGAACAGCGTGTTCAGGTTGTACGGCGCCGTCAGCGCCGGATTCCATAACCCCACCGTCGCCAATTGATACGCCGAATAACTCGTGTAGTAGAGCGTCACGAGGTCGCCCGAGGGCGGCGGGTGCATCAGTTTCCACAGGTTCCAAGCCGCCAGCGGCGGCGCCGCCGCGGCAAGAAACAAGGCCGTTTCTTTGAAGCGGCGCCGCCAGACCAGCCCAATGGGGACGGACGCCAGCAGGAATACCCCTGCCGAGCGCGTCAGCGCCGCCGCCGCCACGAGCCCCCCCGTGCCCAAGGCCCACCACCACCGCGACCCCGGCCTCCCTAGCTGTTCGGTGAGCGCCACGATCACCGCCAGTTGCGCCCCGAACCATAGTTCCGTCATCGCCATGGTGCTGAAACCGATCACCACCGGGGTCACCGCCAGCCAGGCGCAAAGCAACGCCGTCTTCCACACTCCGAACCCCAGGTCTCGGAAGTAAAAAGCCGCCCCGGCGAGGAATAGCGGCAGCGCCGTCCATACGAGCAGCATCAAGAGCGGTAGGTTCTCCGGAAACCGGGGATTGATCCGCCAAACCAGACTCAAAAGCAGCGGCAGCCCGGGCGGATACTTCGTCTGCGCCGGCTCGCCCGGAAAGCTCTCGATCCGGTGGCCCTTGCCCTCCGCCCAGGACTTCGCCGTCACGAAGTACAGACTGTCGTCGTGGTAGATGCCCAGGTGCGGCATGCGCCGCCACTCCCAAGCGAGACGAATCGACGGGGCCAGGGCGGCGCCCACCAGCAGTACAGCGAAGAAACCCTTCCCAGGCAGCCAGCGGCGCAAATCTCCCATTTAGACTTCCATCGGCGGGGAGCGCGCCTCAGTTCAGGGGGTGGCCTTCACGCCGCCGGCGAGCGGCTCCTCGCTCAGGCGCACGTATTCGACCGGGCCCGACCGGATGCCGGCCCGGTAACGCCCGTACTGCTGCGACGCCGGAGCTGGAGCACGTCCGCCGTCCATCCAGAGCCGCCCGGCGGGCGAGCGCCAGACGGCGCGCATCGTCTCCTGCCGGGGCTCAAATCGGCAACGGCCCAGCGAACACTTCAGGTTGAAGTCATAGAGCGCCGCCTGCGCCTCTTCGACGACGAGGTTCAGCGCCGCCCAGGCTTCCCTGAGATCCGCCCATCGCACCGTCTTGGGGGTCCCGCTCCGGAGCAGATCGAGCGAAACCGCCAGCAGCCCGTCTTCCCACTCGACTGACAACCGGGGGTCGCCGTCCCCGAAGACCGCCCGGGGGAACCGCACCCACAAGTAGATCCCGCCGAGATCCATCGCCAGCCTCGTGCCGGGGTGCAGGCCGCTCACCGGAACTTCGGCCTTCTTACCCCCCACGAGCATCCGCACCGGCGTCTCCACTCCAGCAAGATCCAGCCGCACGCGGATCCGCCGGCAACGCAACTGCTCCGCAGCCCCGGTGCCGAAATTGACGAAACCCAGCACGCAATTCCGCTCCTGGACCGAGGTGAACACAGCCGCGCCGAGATCGCGCCCGTCCGCCATCACCCGCAGCCTCACATACCGGGCCGGGCGTTCCGGACCGCCCCAGAAAGCCAGCAACGGCCGCTCAAACCTCCCGAAGCCCCCGAGGTTTACCGATCCCAGACAGAACTCCCGTTCGAGCAGCGTCGTCCCTTGCACCGGCGGCGCGGGCGGCATTGCCGGCCGGAACGTCTCCCGGCGTAACGCCGGCTCAGCCAGCTCCAGAAACTGCCTTCTCAACTCCGCCGGACAGCGCCAGTCGAGCAGCGCCGCCTCGCCGTCGGGTTCCACCCGGCCCGCCCGGATCTCCTCCAGCGACGCGAACTCGACCACCCCTCCCAGCGCCTTCTGCAGCCACAGTGGCGCTCCGATGTCCGCCCGCCGGCAATGGCTGATAGGCCCGGCCACCTGCCTCGTAGGCGGGTGCCACCGCCGGGCCAGATGCAGCCACGCCCGGTCGTGAATCTTCCTCGCCATCGCGCGGGAAGTCTCGTCCTTCACGTGCATCCGGATCCGCGTCAGGTCCCCAATGATCCTACGCATCCGCTGCGGGCTGCCGTAGTCCTCGAAACTGCCGGTCTGGTCGATGCGGCTTGCCAGACGCAACAGTTCTCCAGCGCCGTGCTCGACGAGTTTGCGGTCCTCGAACATCTCCCCGGCAGCCAACGCCAGAAAGCTCCCTGCCGCCTCCGCACCCATCGAGCCGCCGCGCAACCCCCGCCACGCCAGTTCCGTGGCCGCTAGCTCAACCGCCCGATCCACCCGGCCGCGCAACCCGCCGGGGAAAGCTCTCCCGTGCCGGAGCCCGATTTCCGCCAGCGTAGCTGCGGCCCGAATGCCTCTTCCCCGGTCCTGCGGCGCCCGCCGCCCCGGCCGCTGCTCGAGAACCGGAGCCCACAAGCCATAGGTCGGGCTCTTGGGCTCCGTGTCTTGCAAGCCGAGCAGGCGGTCGAGAATTTCGGCCGCCCGTCTCTGCCGCTGTGGCTCCCCTGACTCGAGCAGGTAGAGCGCGTAGCGCACCGACCCCGCCACGGGATGCCGCACGGCCTCGGCCACTCTCCGAGCCCCGCCTCGCCCTGCCCGGACCGCCGTGCGAAGCAGTCGTTCAGCCGGGTCGTAGCGTTCGTCGAGCTTTGCCAGCGCCGCCGCCAGCACCGCCCGGTCCCACGCCGGCGTCCAGGGGGCGGCGCGCACCCGTACCCCCGCGACTCCGAACAAAGCGGTCCTCAGCGCATCCCGGCGAGTCCACACAGCATCACCAGACTAACAAGGGAGGGGAAGTTTCGGGGCCGGCCTTCAGCGGCTCAGTGGTCCCGTTCGGTGACCAGCTCCGTCACCGCCGCCAGCGCACGCTGGGCAGGTGACTCCGGAAACGACGTGATAATCTCCCGCGCCTTTTCCGTAAAGACCTGAGCCCGCCGCCGCGCCCGCTCGATGCCACCGTGGCTGTGGAGGATGTCGAGGATCTGCCGCAGGGAAACGTTTTCGTAACTCCCCTCGCTCAACACCCGCTCCACCAGGCGGCGCTCTTCGCGGCTCGCCTCTTCGAGCGCGTAGATCAGCGGCAACGTCACCTTGCCTTCGCGCAGATCGTTTCCTACCGGCTTGCCGAGCACCGCTTCCCGCGAGGTGAAGTCCAGCACGTCGTCCACGAGTTGGAAGGCCATGCCCAGGTTCCAGGCGTAATCGGCCATCCGGGCCTCGACGGCCTCGGTTCCTCCCGCCGCCAGACTGCCCAGCCGGGCGCAGGCCGAAAACAGGCTGGCTGTCTTCCGGTGCACCAGCTCCATGTAATCGGCCTCGGTGACGTCGATCTCGCCGATGCTTTCCAGTTGCAGCAGTTCCCCTTCCACCATCAACTGCGTGAGCCCGATCAGCACGTCGAGCACCTGGAAGTTCCGCAATCGGAGGGCCACCTGGAAAGCCTGCATGTAGAGCCAGTCGCCGGCGAGAACGCAGGTGTGGTTGCCCCAGATCACGTTCGCCGAGGGCTTGCCCCGCCGCGTGTCGGCCACATCGATCACGTCGTCGTGCACCAGCGTCGCGGTGTGGATCATCTCGACCACCGCGGCCAGCCGGATCGCCGTCTCGTTCGTATCACCGACGAGCTTGCTCGTCAAGAGCAACAGCATCGGACGCAGCCGTTTCCCGCCGCTGTTCTGCAGGTACCGCCCGATGTTCGTCACCGCATCGACACCGGCGGTGGACTCCCGGGCAATCTCCTTCTCAACCCTCTGAAGGTCTTCGTGGACGAGATCCAGGATTTCCTTTGCCGCGAGAGCCTGGCCGATGTGGCTGAATCCCATAGGAATGGTTCCAGTTTAGCGGGTGGTCCTCTCTGGGAGCAAACAAAGCCTCCGGAAGTTCTCCGCCGCCGCTTCGGCCACCTCTTCCACCGGCCGCCCCCGCAGTTCCGCCATTTTGGCCGCCGTGTAGGCGACGTACGCCGGCTCGTTTCTCTTGCCCCGCTTGGGCACAGGAGCCAAGTACGGGCAGTCCGTCTCGATGAGCAGCCGATCCGAAGGGACCATCCGCGCCGCCTCTTGCACCCGCACGGCCTTCGGAAACGTCACCACGCCCGCAAAGCTCACAAAGAAGCCGAGGTCCAGAACGCGCCGAGCCTCTTCCGGCCCTTCGGAGAAGCAGTGCAGGATTCCGGGCAGTCCCGACGGCGCCCAGTGCCGCTCCAGCAGTTCCATGGTGTCTTCCCAGGCTTCCCGCGTGTGGATGATCACCGGCAGCCGCGCCTCGGCCGCGATCTCGAGCTGTTCGACGAAGACCCGGCGCTGGACCTCCCGCGGCGAGAAGTCATAGTGGTAGTCGAGACCGACCTCGCCCACGGCGGCCACCTTCTCATGCCGCAGCAGCTCCCGCAGCGCCGCCATCGTCCCCTGATCCGCTTTCGCTGCATCGTGTGGATGGACCCCTACGGTGGCCCCAATGAACTCGTAGGCGTCCGCCAGCCGGATGCCGGCCTCCAGATCCGGCGGCCCCTTGCCGGTCCCGATGGCCAGCATCTGTTCGACGCCCGCCTCCCGGGCCCGTTCGATCACCTCCTCCCGGTCGGCGTCGAACTGCTCGTCGTCGAGATGGCAGTGGGAATCGACGAGCCTCATGTGAGCCGCGTCCCCACCGGCACGTCCGCCATCGGGCTCACCAGCACCGGCTTGCCATCCTCCGGTGTGGCCGCCACCACCATTCCTTCCGAAACGATCCCCCGCAGCTTCCGCGGCTGCAGGTTGGCCACGATGACCACCTTCTTGCCGATCAGCTCCTCCGGCTTGTACGCCTCGGCGATGCCGGCCACCAGCGTCCGGGGCCTGCCTTCGCCCGCATCCACGGTGAGCTTGAGCAGCTTGTCGGCCCCCTTCACCGGCTCGGCGTTGACGACTTCGGCCACCCGGAGCTCGACCTTGGAGAAGTCGTCGATCGAGATCGTCTCGGCCGCTTCGGTTTCCGGCTTCTTGCCCAGCAGCGCGTTCTGCCGGGCCGTCTCCTGGATCTCCAGCTCCCGCATCTTCGCCGTCGCCTCGTCCACCTTGATGCGCGGGAAGACCGGCTCTCCCCTGTGCACCTTCTGGCCGGGCTCGAGCTGCCCCCAGGCCAGCCGCTCGAAGCGCACCGACTCCAGCGGCTCCGGCATGCCCAGCTGGTTCCAGATGTTCGCCGCCGATTCCGGAATCACCGGCGCCAGCAGCGCCGCCGCCAGCCGCAGCACCTCCGCCGCCGTATAGAGCGTCCCATCCAGCCGCCTCTGATCCTCCGGCGCTCCGCTCTTGATCAGCTTCCACGGAGCCTGCTCCACCAGATATTTGTCCACCGCGCCCAGCAGGCCCCAAAGGAGCTCGAGGCCCCGCGAAAACTCGAACCGGTCGAAGCGGGTGACGTAAGCCTCCAGCGTCCGGCCCGCCTGGGCGGCAATTCTCGCATCGGCCTCGGCCCGGCCGTCGGGCACGGCCCCGCCGCGGTACTGCTCGATCATGCTCAGGGTCCGGCTGGCCAGGTTGCCCAGGCCGTTGGCCAGGTCCGAGTTGTAGCGGTTCACCAGAGCCTCGTAGCTGAAGTTGCCGTCCTGGCCGAAGACGATCTCCCGCATCAGGAAATACCGCAGGGCGTCCACGCCGGTGACCTCCTGGATCGGCGTCGCCCGGACGATGTTGCCCTTCGACTTCGACATCTTGTCTTCCTGGAAGAGCAGCCAGCCGTGGGCGAAGATCTGCTTCGGCACCGGCCAGTCGGCCGCCATCAGGAACGCCGGCCAGTAGATGGCATGGAAGCGGACGATCTCCTTGCCGATCAGGTGCAGGTCCGCCGGCCAGAGATCCTCGCCGTCCACCTTCTCGCCCTCCACCGCACTCATGTAAGTCATCAGCGCGTCGAACCAGACATAGAAGACGTGCTTCTCCTCGCCCGGTACCGGGATGCCCCATTTGAGCGACGTCCGGGTGATCGAGAGATCGTTCAAGCCCTGGCGAACGAAGGCAATCACCTCGTTGCGCCGCGTCTCGGGCCGGATGAAGTCCGGGTTTCGTTCGTAAAGCTCGAGCAGCCGGTCCTGGAACTCGGAGAGCTTGAAGAAGTAGTTCTCCTCGGTCACCGTCTCGGTGGGCCGGCCGCAGTCCGGACACGGCGCGCCCGGCTCGTTCTCAGTCACGTAAAGTTCGCAGGAGGTGCAATACTGCCCCGTGTAGGAGCCCTTGTAGACGTAGCCGTTCGCCTTGCAGCGCCGGAAGAGCTCCTGCACCATGCGGTGGTGCCGGGGGTCGGTCGTGCGGCGGAACCGGTCCGGCATGATGCCGAGCTTCTCCCACGTGCGCTGGAATTCGGCCGAGATCAGATCGGTGAACTCCTTGGGCGACTTGCCCTGGGCGCGGGCCGCCTTCTCCACCTTCTGCCCGTGCTCGTCGGTGCCCGAGGTGAGCACCGCCGTGTAGCCCTGCATCCGTTTGAACCGCCGGATCAGGTCCGCGGCGAACGTCGTATAGGCGTGGCCGATGTGAGGGGCCGCGTTGACGTAGTAGATCGGCGTCGTGAGGTAGTACTTCATCGCGTCAATCCTCGACTCTCTGCGTTCCTCCGCGCTGGTTCAGGTACGCCCGGCTTGCTTCGGCGAGCACCAACTTCAGGGGCGTGCCCGTGCGTTCAGCGATCTCGCGGCAATCGTCGTACTCCGGCGCAAAACCGGTTTCCGAAACCTTGATCCTAACCTTTCCGTGGGCCGTCTCCACTTCCACCGTCCGCCGCGCCTGGACCCGCCGCTCGGCGCTCCAGAGCCGCACCCCCAAGGTGGTCGTTTCCGCCGTGAGGATCCCGGCGAGCTCCTCGCGCTGCTCCGGCCGTCCGATCACCCGCACCAGCACTCCGGGACGGTTTTTCTTCATCATCAAAGGCGAGAAGCCCACGTCCAGCGCCCCGGCGTCCATCAGCCGCTCGAATGCGTAGCCGAGCACTTCCGGGGTGGCGTCGTCGATATTGGCCTCGATCACCGTCACCGTGGTCGCCTCGGCCGCCTCCGTCGTCTCGCCCACGAGCGCCGCCAGCACGTTTGCCTGCCCCGGAAAATCCGCTCCCCCGGCCCCGTAGCCGGTCCTCTCGATCTTCATCGACGGCGGGGGGCCGAACTCTTCGGCGAGCGTCACCGCCAACGCCGCGCCGGTCGGCGTCGTCAGCTCCCGCACCGGTCCGGAAGCGTAGATCGGACGCCCTTCCAACAGGGCCGCCGTCGCCGGGGCCGGCACCGGCAGCACGCCGTGCTCGGTTTCCACCGTGCCGCTGCCGGTGTTCACCGGCGAACAGTACAGCGCGCCGACCTTCAGCAGATCCAACGCCGTACAGGCCCCCGCAATGTCGGCGATGGAGTCGGCCGCACCTACTTCGTGGAAGTGGACCTGCTCGATCGGGATCCCGTGCACCGCCGCCTCGGCCTCCCCCAGCCTTCGGAACACCGCCACCGCATTCCGCTTGGCCCGGGGCGGCATCGCCGAACGCTCGATCATCTCGACGATCTCCGGCAAGTGCCGCGCCCGGCGCGTTTCCACGCCCTCGACGTGGAATTTCGTCGCCGCGATCCCGGCCCGCTTCACCCGCTCGAAGCGAAACTCGGCCCCCGTGCCCAGCGACCGCAGCGCCTCCACCAGGGCGCCCTGGTCAGCCCCGGCATCGGCCAGCGCCCCCACCGTCATGTCGCCGCTGATGCCGGAAAAGGCGTGAAAATAGCAGATCCTCATTGCATCCAAGGGGTTTCGCACCCGCCCACAGGTATCTATCTTCGCACAGCGGGGGGGCCGCACTCCGTCTCCCGCCGGAACCACACCCCACCCGGACCACCTACCCCGCGCCCCCGCCCGGGAAATCGAGGCGCTCACTTGACAAGGTTACTTTACTTGATGTAAAGTAACCTTGTCATATGGAGGTGACTGTGGAGGCAACAATGGAACAGCGCAAGAAACCCTGGTGGGCATGGGGATGCCAGTACGAGATGACCGGTGAAGAACGCCGGCTGATGCGGAACCTGAACGCGTGGATGATCGCCTGGGCGGTCCTCCATACCGTGGTTCTCGTGCTGCTGAAACGGCACAGCCAGTTCCTCGGCGCGGCCGCCTACGCGGTCGCCGCGGTACCTGTGGTGGCCGGTTGCATGGCGGTATATACCTATGGACGGTTCCTGCGCGCGGCCGACGAACTGCACCGCAGGATCCAGTACGAAGGCATCGCCCTGGGGTTCGCCGCGGGCATCGTCTTCGCGATCACCTACCCGCTGCTCGAGCGCCTCGGCGCCCCGGAGCTCGGCTCGATGGCGCCCTTGCCGGTGATGATCGCGATGTGGGGCGTGGGCGTTTGGACGGCTGCGAGACGCTATTCATGAAGAACAAACTGCGTGTGCTGCGCGCCGAGCGCCACTGGTCTCAGCAGGAGCTCGCCTCCCGGGCGGGCGTTTCCCGGCAGACTATCAACGCCATCGAGACGGGCAAGTACGATCCCAGCCTCAAACTGGCCTTTCGTCTGGCCCGGATCTTCTCGCTCCCCATCGAGGAGATCTTCTTGAACGGAGAGAAGCCCGCCGCCGGAGATACCGGCTGACTCGGCCCGGCGGCAGGTCTCGCCCCGGCAGCCCGCCGGCTGCCGTCCAGATCCGCACCCACTGGTCCTGAACGGCCGCAACCCACTGAACAGGCGCACGTTATTCCGTGTTTTGCCCCGCGTGTAGTATCATGATCTCTACCTGCCTTGCAGCTCGCGGCGGTCTGCGCGAGCGCGGCTGCGTCAACGAAGGAGGATCAATAGCAATGCTGCCCAGAAGCGGAAAGTTACTCGCTTTGTGCCTTGCCTTGGCGGGTTTGGCGCTGGCCCAGGGATTGAACACCCCGGCGTCGAAAGATGACTGGGAGGAGATCAATTTCGAGTTCGATTCCGACATCCTCACCGACGGCTTCCCCAGCATGCTGCGGCTGGCGGAGCTGCTCAACAAGCATCCCGACTACAGAGTGAAGCTGGTGGGCCACGCCGACTACATCGGCCCGGACCGGTACAACGAGAAACTCGGTCTCCGCCGCGCCAACGCCGTAAAGCGGTTCCTCGAAAAGTACGGCGCCCGCCCCGGGCAGATCACCGTGGAGACCCGCGGCGAGTCCTCTCCGAAGGTGCCCGCGCGCACCGACGAGGCCCGCTTCATGAACCGCCGTGTGGAGATCACCGTCACCGACGCTCAGGGGCGCGTGGTGAGCGCCGGCGGCGTCGGCGAGGCCATCGGGGCGCTGGAGAAACTTCTCAAGAAACAGGAAGAATGCTGCAATACCATCCTCAAGAAGCTCGACAAGCTGGATGAGATCCTCGCCGCGCTCAACGACCTGAAGCAGCAGAATGCGCGCCTGCAGAGCGAGATCGACGCCTTGAAGGCCAAACACGGCGCCCTCCAGAAAGAGGTCGCCGAAATCCCGCGCCCCCCCGCTCCGAGCAAAGAGCAGCTGGCCAAGGTCGCCGAGGAAGCCGCCCGCAAGGCGCGCGCACCGAAGTTCGAGCACTTCTCGATCCTCGGCCTGAACGTCGGCACCGACGATCGCGGCGACGTTACCTGGACCGGCAAGGGCCGCTATTTCCGCCCGTTCTGGGAGCGGCTGGCCGTCCAGGCCGAGGGTGAGTTCCTCGGCTGGAAGGGCCGCAAGGAGGGTCAGTTCGATATCGGTCTCGTCGGCCGCTATGAAGCGCTGCAGCTCGGCGTGTTCGGCAGCTTCAAGCACGTGACGCTTAGTGACTACGACCGCGGCGGCACGCTCGGGCAGGCTTCGCTTACAGCGGACTACATCTTCGGCCGCGGCCGCATCGGCCTCTTCGGTTCGAAGGGCTTCCTCGACAAGGCCCTCATCCAGACCCGGTCCATCGGCGCCACCGGCAATGTCATCGAGAACACCTTCCTACGCACCGTGGATCAGATCGGTGCAAGCGGCGCCGTGGGCTTGTGGGGTACGAGCTGGATCGAGGGCAACCTCGGCTTCCTAAAGGGCCGCCAGGTTGGAAACAAGGCCGGCGGCACCGCCCGTATCGTGCTGCCGTTCAAGGAGCACTGGGCATTTACGGTCGAAGGCGGTGTCAATGAGACGCTGCTCGCCCGCGACACCTATGGCCGCTGGGCCGTCGGCATCCGCTACGGCAACTTCCTGTCGCCCAAGCACTACGCGGATGTGGGCCACCCAGTCCCGGCCGACATCCCGCGGGTGCGCTGGGAGGTCGTCACCGAACGGATCCGCAACGGCAACGCGGCGCCCATCGCCGATGCCGGCGCCGACCTGATCGGCGTCGCCGCCGGACAGATCCGCCTCGACGGCTCCGCCTCGAGCGATCCCGATGGCGACCCGATCACCTTCCAGTGGACCCAGATCTCCGGACCGCCGGTAACGATCAACGGCGCCGACACCGCCGTGGCGACTTTCGTCGCCGAAGAGGGCCAGGTCTACGCCTTCCGGCTGACGGTCACCGACGAGCTGGGCGCCTCGGCGTCGGACTCCGTCTCGGTCACCACTAAGGAGGCGCCGCGCGTGCGGATCTTGCAGTTTACGGCCACGCCGAACCAGATCAACCGCGGCGGGAGCGCCAAGCTCAACTGGCAGGTTGAAAACGCCGACGAGGTCGCCATCGACAACGGCGTCGGTTCAGTGAACTCGCAGAGCGGCACCGTCACGGTCACCCCGCAGGAGACCACCATCTACACGCTGACCGCCCGCAACGCTGTGAGCGAGGTCACCCAGACCGTCATCGTCGTCGTCGAAACGCCGATCCCCGCCTTCATCCGCTGCGACGTCACGCCGCAGAACATCACCCAAGGCGAATCGGCCGTTATCAACTGGCAGGCCGAGAACGCCGACCAGGTTTCGCTCTCCGGCTTCGGCACGGTTCCCGTGGCCGGCTCGCAGACCGTTTCGCCGATGGAGAATACGACTTACACGCTCACGGCGGTCAACGCCAACGGCACGGTCAGTTGCCCGCTCGTCGTCCAGGTGACCCGGGGCGAGGTGCCACGCATCTTGCGCTTCACAGCCAACCCGGTCGAGATCCTGCAAGGCGACGCCGCCGCGCTGTTCTGGCAGGTCGAGAACGCTGACGAGGTGACCATCGACAACGGTGTTGGTTCGGTCAACCCGAACGCCGGTTCGGTGAACGTCACTCCCACCGACACCACTGCTTACACGCTGCGGGCCAAAAACCGCTTCGGCGAAGTCCAGGCAAACGTAGTCGTGAAGGTGGTGAAGCCAGCCAAGGTGGTGAACTTCTCCGCCAGCCCGAATCCGGTCCCTCAGGCCGGCGGTCTCGTCACCCTGTCCTGGGCCACCGAGAACGCCGACGAGGTGGTCATCAGCGGCCTGGGCAAGCGGCCGGCGAGCGGCTCCATCCCGTTGCGGATCACTGAAGAGACCACCTTCACCATCGTGGCGCGGAACCGCTTCTCGCAAGACTCCGCCTCGGTGACGATCACCATCGCCCCACCGCCGGAGAAGCCTACAAGCGAGCCGCCGGTGGCGAACGCGGGAGCGGACTTCGAGACCACGTCGCGGATCATTCACCTCGACGGCACTGCCTCCAGTGATCCCGAGGGCCGCCCGCTTACCTACCAATGGCGGGTGATTCAGGGTACGGCGAGCATCGTCAACCCGAATTCCCCGACGCCCGAGGTGACCCTCGGCGGACAGGCGGGCATCTATGTTTTCGAACTCACCGTCATCGACGACACCGGCAACCAGGCCACCGACACTGTCACAGTCAATTTCATCAACACGACGATGTTCTAGCCGGGCCTGGCGAATCAGGCGGGCTCGCCCCGGCGGGCCCGCCGGCGTCGCCTCGCCGCCGGCAAGCTGAGCGAAGAGAGAGCCGCCCTCCCGCGGGTCTTGTCTGCATCCGCGGCCGGGGTCACGGAACGGGAGATCCTCCGCTACGCCGGCCCTCCAGATGGGCGTAGTAGCCCAGGTCCTCCCCAGTCATCTGCTTGGTGGCGTAAATAATCTGCCCGGTGTGCTGGGCGAAGTGTTCCACCACATGGTAGACAGCCTCGAGGACGGAGACCTTGTAGCCTTGCACCACGATGCCCTCGACGAGCCGCTGGGCATCGAGCCCCCCGATGATCCCGGTCGCCGCGTCCATCGCCTCGCGGAGCATCCGCCGCAGCTCCCGGGCCGGGAGCGGTCCGCGTTCGGCGAACTCTTCGGAACGCCGGCGCACGTCCGGACGGCCGGCCACCCCGTGGCGGAGCCACTGCCCAAGGTTGCCGCACAGGTGCAACACCAAGTTGCCCACCGCGTTCTCGTTCTCCGAGCCGCGGCGCCAGATCTGCTCGTCGCTCAGGCGGTCCAGACAGTCGTCGATCCGCCCGGCAAGCTGCTCCAGTTTCTTCACGGAATAGTCGAGGAACAGCCGCTCCAGTCCGCCAACCATGTTCTCCTCTTCCCCGTACGCCCTCGCTCGACGTCAGGCGGGCCCCACCGTCGGCAGACCTCTGCTGATCACTGTTTTTGAGGCGGCTTCTGTTGCTTCGACGGCGGAACGCGGCGCGCGTCCGGCTTCGTATCCAGAGCCGACGAATCACCCACGGTCGAAATCGTCACGTCGGCGCTCGTCGCCGCGGCGGTTCCGGCCGCACCAGGTACGCTGGCCGGAACCGTCGGCATCAGGGGCCCGGCCGCCGGCGTACCGGACTTCGCCGCCCGCTTGATGGTCATCGAAGGATTCTTCTTGAAAATGCCCCAGAACGCGGCGAACCGGCCGGGCTTCACCGCGTTCTCCAACTCGTATTCCATGCGCGCTACGGCCACGGGGTCCGGCTCGGGGATCTCAGCTTCCATCTCTTCCAGCTTCCGGCGCGCCTCGTCCGCCAGCGGACTCAGTGGATACTCCCTCACGATCCGCTGGTAGGCATCCACGCTCCTGGAGCGGAAACGCGGACCCATCTTCGCATACGCGTCACCAAGCTTCCATAACGCCTGATCGGCCCGGCTGTACAGCGGATAGTGTTGCGTCAGCGTGTCCAGCCGGTTGGCGGAGGCCGGATAGCTCCCCTTCTTGTAGTAAAAGTCTCCGACGCGGTACTCGTGCTCGGCCAGAACCTCCTGGATCTCGCGGAGCCGCTGCTCCATCTCCGGAGCGAACTTGCTGTTAGGGAACTGAACCAGGAGCTGGCGGCACTCGTCGTCGGCCCGGATCGCGTGCTCGATGTCGCGGTCGGGTTTTTCCATCTGCCGGTAGTGGATCATGCAAACCCGTGACTGCGCTTCGGCGGCTTCTTCGAGCGTCGGGTAGAAGAGGATGAAATCCTTGTACTCGGCCTCGGCTTGCGCCAGCCCGTGCGCGCCGCCTTCACGGAACCAGCTGTCGGCGATCGCCAACTTCGCCTTCGCCAGGTACTCGCTCGTATCGTAGGTGTTGATCAGCGTTTGCAAAGTGAGCCTCGCCACCCGGAAGCGGCCCTTCTCCAGGTCGGCGATGGCCTTGTCGAACAGCACCTTGTCCGGTTGGGCCGTGTCCCGGTCGATCGGATTCTCATACTTCTTTCGCCGGAAACATCCGGTGACCCCGATGGCTACGAGGGCGAGAATGAGAAGTGTCCGCAGTCTCATAGTTCCCCTCTACACAGGATACCGTCTGCGGCCTCCCGCCGGCGCCGCGAGCATCAGACTCGGACCGCCGTCGCCGCCGTCGCGATCCGCCGCATCTGCGCCACTGTCGCCGCCGCGTCCCGGCTGTGGAAGACACTCGATCCAGCGACGATCCAGTTCGCTCCGGCCCGGACGATCTCGGCCAGGTTGTCCTGGTTCACTCCACCGTCCACTTCGATTGGCAGGTCTAAACCGAGCTCATGCCTCTTTTCGTGGAGCGCCCGGATCTTGCCTAGCACCTGAGGGATGAACTTCTGGCCGCCGAAACCCGGGTTCACGCTCATCAGCAAGACGTAGTCGGCCGCCTCCAGGACGTGCTCCAGCAGACACAGCGGCGTGGCTGGGTTCAGCACCACCCCCGCTTTGGCGCCCCGGCCCTGGATCTGCCGCAGCGTCCGCTCCAGGTGCGGGCACGTCTCTTGGTGCACCGACACCAGGTCCGCGCCGGCCTCGACGAAGGCGTCGATATAGCGCTCGGGCTCGACGATCATCAGGTGGACATCCAGCTTCAGCCGGGTCGCCTTCCGGATACACGCCACCACCGGCGGCCCAATCGTGATGTTGGGCACGAAACGCCCGTCCATCACGTCCAGGTGCAGCATCCGCACCCCCGCTTTCTCCACCCCGGCGATTTCTTCAGCGAGGCGGGCGAAATCAGCCGACAGAATCGAGGGAACGATCTCTACCATGAGCCCAAACCCCAGTGCCACGGCGTGCGCCCTTCTTCAGGACGCTTGCCCGGTCCGCCGCCTCCACGGCCGACCAGACGGCCTTTACAAATGCTACCACCTGCCCGCCTCAATCCTCGGCGTCATGGATGCGCTCCTGGGGATAGCTCGCTCTGAGCCGCACGATCACCGCCGCGTAGAATCCGTCGCCAGGATCCACTCCCGGTATGCGACGCTCCTGGTCGGCCAGGACGAACTCCGGAGGCCGGCGCGACAGCGCCTCCTCGACCACCTGTTCGTTCTCCTCGTATTCCAGCGAGCAGGTGGAATAGACGAGCTGGCCGCCGGGCGCCAGCCGGTCCAGCGCATTCTCGAGCAGCGCCACCTGCCGGGCGTGATGCCGCTCCAGATCCGACGGCTGCAAACGCCACTTGATCTCTGGGTTCCGCCCCAGGGTCCCCGTCCCCGAACACGGTGCGTCCACCAGGATGCGCTCGAACTCCGTGCACAACGGCAGCGGCCGGCTGCCGTCCGCCGCCACCCGTTCCGCACCGGGGACATTCATCGCCGCCAGACGGTCGAAGCTGCTGTCCACGGCGATCGCCCGCGCGCCGCGCTCCACCGCCTGGGCAGTCTTGTTGCCCGGCGCCGCGCACAGATCCAGCAGCTGCTGCCCGGGCTCCAGCTCGAGCAGTGGGACGATCGTCTGGGAGCCGATGTCCTGGCGCTGCAGTCCGTCGGCGTTGCCCGAGATCACCCGGTAACAGCCGGGCACCTCGGTGGCCTCGACATCGTATTTCCGCAGCTCGCCGCGCCGCGACGCCGGCACCCACACGTACGTTTCCGGCTTTCTTAGAAACGCCCGCGCGACCCGTGCCGCTCCTTCCCGGCCGAACATCCGTTTCCAGTTCTCCAGCAGCCACGCCGGACACGACAGCGCAATCTCCCACGAAGGCCACATCACCGCCACGTCGTCCACTTTGCGCAGCACGGCGTTGACGAACCCGGCGGCCGACCGCTTGTGGGCCCGCTTGACGAGATCGACGCTCTCAGCGACCGCCGCATGGCGCGGAATCCGCTCCAAGTGCCGCATCTGGTACATGCCCAGCCGCAAGGCGATCAACACCTCCAGATCCAGCCCGCCAGTGTCTCGGCCGGAATAGTACTGGATTAGAAAATCGAGCTGCGCCTGGTAGCGGAGGACGCCGAACACGAGTTCCGAAGCGAGACCGGCGTCGCGTGAGCTGAGGTTCGCCGAGTGGATCCGGAGCAGATCAGAGGCGTTGCCGCCTCTGGCAACCTTGCGCAACACATCGAACGCCACGCGGCGGGAAGGGCTGACCGGCATAGATGTCGTGTTTTGACCTTTCAATATAATGGATATGTTGGGGCTGGAAAAGGTTCTCACCAAAAAGGTAGGCCGGGCCATCGGCCGATTCCGCATGATCCGTCCGGGTGACCGGGTCGCTGTCGCCCTCTCCGGAGGCAAGGATTCCCTTACCCTTCTGGAAGTCCTCCTGCTGCTCGAAAAGCGCGCCCCAATCGACTTCAGCATCTGCGCCTTCACCATCGAGCAGGGTAAGTTCTTGCGCCCCATCGAACCGCTGCGTGCATACCTGCAGCGCAGGGGTGTCGAGTGGGCTTATTTCCATGACATCCCCTCCTTCCACCTCATCCGCGAACAGCCTGAACATGGCTGCGACCTCTGCAGCCGCTACCGCCGCCGCGCCGTCTACGAGGTCGTTAGCGGCCTCGGTGCGAACGTCATCGCCTTCGGCCACACGGCCGACGATTTTTGCGAAGCGTTCCTTCGCAATGCCCTCTTCACGGGAAAGCTCAGCGCCCTGCCGGCCGTGACGCACTCCCGCGACGGCCAGTTTCGCCTGATCCGCCCCCTCGTCTATGTTACGGAAGACCTGACCCAGGCCTATGCCGAGGCCGTCGGCGCCCCCCTTGTCCCCTGCGGCTGTAACCAGAAAACCGGCACCGTCCGCCGCGCGATCCGCGATCTCTTCGCTCGTCTGGAGAACGAGTACCCCAACGTCAAGCAGAATCTGTTGTCCGCAATGGGGAACCTGCAGCTGGAACGCCTGCTCGACCCGCAATACCTGGATCTCGACGGCGCCGCCGGGGACGCCTCCCGGCCGGATCTCCTGCCCGTGCTCGAGGAATAGTCCCGGGCTCCCAGCCGTGCCGAAGGTCCGCCCTTAGTCGAGCAGCCTCTCGATCCGCCTGGCGAATTCCTCGTAAGGATACGCCCCCTGGATCAGCTCCCCGACAGTGATACTGTCCGGATCGTTCGGATCCGTCAGGCCGATGGCGAATGACGGTGTCCCGTTGATCCCCAGGCGCGAACCGTCGCGCAAATCCACCGCCACCTTCTTCTCGTACCGGCCGCTCGAAAGGCACGCCTTCCACGACTCCACCTGCACGCCCACGGAACGCGCGTACTCTTCCAGGTCCGCCGCCCCCAAGCGGCTCCGGTTGCGGAAAATCTTGTCCCGCAGTTCCCAGTATTTGCCCTGCTCCCCGGCGCACAACGCCGCCTGCGCCGCCCGCTGCGCGTCTTTGTGGATCGACGCCAGGGGAAACTCTCTCGCCACGTAGCGGACCTTGCCCGTTTCGACGAACTCCTTCACGATCCGTGGAAAGGTGTTCTTGTAATAGCGGAGGCAGAACGGGCACTGGAGATCGCTGAACTCGATGATCGTCACCTTCGCCGTCGGCTCACCTTTCACCGGGGAACCTTTGAAGCTCGTGCGCTGTGGCCGGAACGGCTTCGGCAGACGCTCGAGCACCGGCTGCAGCGTCTCGATGAGCTCGTCCAGCTTCCGCTGGGTCTCCGCCTGCTGATTCTTCAGTTCCTCGATCTCCCTCCTTAGCGCCTCCTCGGGCGCCCCGGTCTGCGCGCAAGCGGAACCAGAGAACGCCATTAAGGCGCATCCAAGCAATACGTGGCCGGCTCGCGGCCGGCGGGCGAAAGTACAGCTCATGACCTCGATGCTACCATGCCGCTCCGGCTCGCCTCGGGCGCCTCCCTCGCCTCCAACATAGCGCCTCAGCACCCGCCTCGGAGGAGGCGATCCGCAGCCGAAACGAACCCCGCCGGGCCACTGAGCATCTCCGCCGCCGCTGTGGGGCCCGCTGGAGCGGGCGGTTTCCCACCCCTCGGTGATCAGCGCCCAGGCCGGCCTCCCGGAGCGTTTATCCTGTATGTTTGAAAGGCGCAGACCCATCCGCCGCCCCGCGGCCGGCCGAGACCCGTTCCGAAACCGGCCTTCCCGGACCGAAGGCATGCGAAGGCCGGCCGCCGCAGCCAGGCCCTTCCGGCTGGAAACTCACGTTCCGTGCTCTCCGGCATCGCAACTTCCGCATTTTCGTCTCCGGCCAGGCCGTCTCGCTCATCGGCACGTGGATGCAGAACGTGGGTCAGAGCTGGCTCGTTTATCGGCTGACGGGTTCGGAGTTGATGGTTGGCTTGCTCGGCTTCTGCGCCCACGGTCCGGTGCTTCTGCTCGGACCCTTGGCCGGGCTCACCGCGGACCGGCGCTCGCGCTACCGCATCGTCCTACTCACCCAGGCGGCTTTCCTGGTTCAGGCCGTTCTCCTCGCCACCCTCACCCTCACCGGGCGGATCACCGCTACCCATGTGTTCCTGCTGGCTGGCGTCTGGGGAGTGATCAACGCTTTCGATATCCCGGCCCGCCAGTCGCTTTACATCCACATGGTGGGCGGCCAAGATCTGCTGAACGCCATCGCTCTCAACTCAGTGGTGTTCAACACCGCCCGGGTGGCGGGTCCGGCCATCGGCGGTCTCGTCATTGCCGTCGCCGGCGAAGGGGTCTGCTTTTCGATCAACGCCGCCACCTTCCTGGCTGTGCTCGGCTCCCTGTTCCTGCTCCGCCTGCCGCCGCTCGAACCCGAGAGCCGTGACACGCCGTGGCGGCACTTGCGCGAAGGCTTCCGCTACGTCGCTTCGCACCAGCCCGTACTGGCCCTGCTGGCGATCAACGCCGCGATGAACGTCACCCGGGCGCCCGCGGTGGCATTGGCTCCCTTCTTCGCCGACGCCATTTTCGGCCGCGGGTCGGAGGGGCTCGGGGTGCTCACCGCCGCCGCCGGACTGGGGGCAGTCGCCGGCACGCTTGGTCTGGCGCGGCGCACGGCCGCCCGCGGACTGCCGGGCGTCGTCTTCTCCAGCGCCCTCGCCACCGGGGCCTGTCTGGTACTATTCGCCTGGTCGCCCGCCTTCTGGTCCTCGCTGCTCATCTTCGGGCTTATCGGATTCAACCACATGCGGCAGAATGCCTCCGCGAATACGCTGATTCAGACGCTCATCCCCGACGCCTACCGTGGCCGCGTCATGGCGCTGTATTCCATGACCGTCGTCGGCGTGTTGCCTCTCGGCCACTTGGCCGGCGGCGCGGTCGCCGAGCACATAGGCCCGCGCTGGACGGTCTTCTGGGGTGGTCTGATCTGTGCCGTGGCGGCCCTGGCGTTCCGTCCGTTCATGGCCGGCTTGCACGAAGCGGTGAAACAACGGAGCATGGCTCAATGAGACTGTTTCGGCGTCTCCTCGTGGCCGCCCTCCTGCTGTTGGCGTCCGGCTTGGCCCACGGCCAGGACACCACCGCCGACAACTCGGTCTTCCGGCAGATCGACTCGATCCTGGCTCAACTCAGCGAGATCACCGGCCTCGAAATGCGCCGCCGCGTGGACTACGCCGTCATCGCTCCGGCCGAGCTCAAGCAGTTCCTGAAAAAGCGTATCCGCGAAGAAATCGATGCTGAGCAGATCCGCATCGAAGAGCTTTTGCTCGAGAAGCTCGGCTTCGTCCCGAAAGATTTCCACCTGGAAGAGACAACGCTCGCCCTCTACGAAGAGCAAGCCGCCGCCTTCTATGACTTCCGGCAGAAAAAGCTGTTTCTTCTTGACTCCTCCGATGGCCCGATGCAGCGCTCCGTGCTGGTCCATGAGCTGGCCCACGCGCTCGCCGACCAGCACTTTCACCTGGAGAGATTTATCGGCAAAGCATCGAAGAACGACGACGCCGCCCTCGCCAGGATGGCCGTGATGGAAGGCCAGGCCACGTGGCTGATGACCGAGTTTATGGCCCGGCGGATGGGCGAGTCTCTGGCAGACTCCCGCGAACTCGTAGATATGATGTCCCGCCTCGCGGGTGCGCCGACGGGCCAGTTCCCGGTGCTCGACAAAGCGCCCCTCTATGTCCGGCAATCCCTCCTGTTTCCTTACACCAGCGGCCTCGAGTTCCAGCAAGCCGTCTTCGAGAAGCTGGGGCGTAAGAGCTTCACCCAGGTCTTTCGGCGCCCGCCTCGTTCCACGCGCCAGGTGTTGCACCCGGAAAAGTACTTCCACCCCGACGAACTACCGCCGCCCCGGCTGCCCCGCATCTCCGGCGGCTTCCAGAAATCGGCCGAAGGCACATTAGGGGAATTCGACTTCGGGGTCTTGCTGGAACAGTACGGCAGCGAACACCTGTCGCGGAGCCTCGCGCCACAGTGGCGGGCGGGCAGGTACCGGCTTTGGGAAAAGAAGGACGGAGGGCACGTAGTGCTCCTCCACGGGTCAGTATGGGCCACCAGAGAAGCGGCGAGCCGCTTCTTCCAGTTCTACCGCCGGGTTCTCGCAGGCAAATGGGACCGCCTCTCGCTCACCGCCGAAAGCCCCTCCGAGTACGCCGGTGAGGGCGATGACGGCCGCTTTGTCGTGCGGCTTCTTGGGACCGCAGTTTATGCTGTTGAAGGACTGCGAAGTGGCGACGTGATCCGGAAGTGGCCGAAACCGAGCGGCGCCGCGGCGCGTCGTCGTCATTTGGCGCTCTCTGCAACCACAGAGCGGCCGCGCTAGGGTACTCTAATAGTAAAGAGATCAGCTTAGCCAGGCTGGCGGCGCGGCGCACCGCCCTGCTCGAGTGCCGGCGGCATGACCCGCCGAAGCGGAATGCGGGGGAGGGCAGGTGTGGCGTCGGCTGGCACGGCGACCAGGAGGCCATTCGTTGAGGCAACGGAGTCTAGTCGCAATCGGCACGGTGGCGCTGTTGGCCGTTTTGCCATTGTTCGCTATCCGGGTTCCCCGCCCGGCCCCGGAACTCACCTTTAAGCTGGCCAACGGGCAAGTGATGAAGCTCAGCCGGTTCAAGGGCAAGGTGGTTGCCCTGGAATTTCTCCTCACCACCTGCCCGCATTGTAAGCGCACCTCGGGCGTGCTGCGCGACATGTATGCTGAGTACGGTCCGAAGGGCTTCCAGGTCCTGGGGGTGGCCATCAACGAGGGTGCAGAAAAACTGGTCGAGCCTTTCCGTGCCGAGCTGAACCTGGACTATCCAGTCGGCTATGTGAGCCGGGACGCGGCCGTGGACTTCCTCGAGCATCCGATCATGCTCACCATGTGGATGCCGCAATTGGTCTTCATCGACAGGAAAGGCGTCATCCGTGCCCAATATGGAGGCGCCGACGAATTCTTCCGCAACCAGGAGCAGAACATTCGGCAGATGATCGAGAAGCTTCTCGCCGAGAAGTAGTGCCGCTTTCCTCCCGCCGCGGCCCCGTCGTACAATAGGGATGAATCGGGCGCCCGTAGCTCAGCCCGGATAGAGCGCTTGCCTCCGGAGCAAGAGGTCGCAGGTTCGAATCCTGCCGGGCGTACCATTTCCCCCGATCCTCCCGGCCATTGCGACACCGCCCAACGGCTGCGCGTCGCTCCCCCCGGTCAGGCGGTTGCGCCGGGAAGCCAGGTCCAGCCCGATAGCAGCGAGGCCGGTAGCCGAACCTTGAGATTTCGGGCTTCCGGACTGGGCTACAATCGAAGCATGAGTTCTTTGGTGGCGCTGGGCCCCCCGCCGAAGCTGGATTTCGCGAAGATCAAGGCCAAGCAGGAGAAACTGTTCTCGATCCTGCGCGAGCTGGGCAGCGTGATCGTCGCTTACTCCGGCGGCACGGACTCGGCTTATCTTGCCTGGGCCGCCCACCAGGTCCTCGGAGACAAGGCCCTGGCCGTCACCGCGGACTCGCCGTCCATCCCCGAATCCCACAAGCGGGATGCCGCCGAATACGCCCGCAAGCTGGGTTTCCGCCACGAGTTCATCCGGACCCGCGAGTTCGACAACCCGGATTACGTCAAGAACGATCCCGACCGCTGCTTCTACTGTAAGGACGAACTTTTCTTGCGTCTGGAACAAGTCCAGAAGGAAAAAGGCATCCCTCACGTCGTGTACGGGGTGAACGTCGATGACTTGGGCGACTACCGCCCCGGCCAGGAAGCCGCCCGCAAGCACCGGGTGAAGGCCCCCCTGGTGGAGGCCGGCTTGACGAAGCTGGAGATCCGCGCCCTCGCCCGTGAGGCGGGCTTGCCCTTTTGGGACCGCCCGGCGGCCGCCTGCCTCAGTTCCCGCATCCCCTACGGCACGTCGGTGACTCCCGAGAAGATCAAGAAGATCGAGGCCGGCGAGGAAGCTGTCAAACAGCTCGGCTTTCGCCAGTTCCGCGTCCGCTATCACGGCGAGTTGGTGCGCCTGGAGTTCGCCCCGGGCGAGCTGGAGAAGGCTCTGAGCCTGGAGATGGCTCGCAAGCTTACCGCCATCTTCAAGCCCCTCGGATTCCACTACGTCACCATCGACCTCGAGGGCTACCGCCAAGGCTCGCTGAACGAGGTCCTCGGACGCCGGCCGAAAGAGCCTGTCAAGAGTTGAGCCGCCCGGCCGCCCCTTGCCTTACAGCAGCGACGTCCCCAACATCTCCGGGGGTTTTGGCAGCCCGAAATAATCCAGGATGGTTACCGGCAGATCAAGAATCGTAGCGTTCGCTGCCTTCAGGCGCCTGCTCGCCAACAGCGAGCCGGGAACCAAGTCCCGCGCCATAGAGTGGTCGCCGCTCCAGGCGTAGGGATTCACGTCCAGGATCACATTGCCCGTTTCCCCGAGCACCGACGAGGCGGCCGCCCGGTAGCCCGGCGTGTAGCCCACCAGCAGATCGGGCATCTCGAAGGTGAAATCCCCGGTATAGACCTCTTCCCGGGTATAGACCTTCGCCACCGGCCGCTGGCCGGTCTCCGGATCCACAATCGCCTCCAGCTCCCGCTTCAGCCGCTTGGCCAGCTCCAGCCGCTTGCCGGGCCCGATGAACCCCTGGCTTTCCCTGCCCTCCTGGTTGATGTACAGCCCGTTGAAGCCGATACCGTAAGCCGCCGTCTTCGACCAGTCGATGTCGAGGATCGAGGTCTTCTCCTTCTTCTCGGCCTCCGGCGCCACCGCCAGGTAGCCCTCCCGGCGCAGCCACGTGTTCAGGTGGAACTGGCGGCCGAACTGGGCAAATCCGTGGTCCGAACAGATCAACAGCAGCGTGTTGTCGTCCACCGCCGGCAGCACCTTGCCTACCAGCCGGTCCATCTCTTCGTAGAGACCGCGCAGGTAGCCGGCGAAGCGAACGTCGCTCGCCTTGTGCATCGGGTGGGTCTCGTCCATGTTCCGCCAGAGCATGTGGGCGTCCTGGTCGGTGCTGGAAATATAGAAGTAGAACAGCCCCCCGCGGAACCGCGACCACTCGTAGTCGAACAGCGCCAGGCGCTCCTTCAGGATCAGCTCGGCCTGCTTGACGTAACCCTCGTCGTCGATCACCCGGTAGTCGAAAGCCTTCGTATCCGCCGGCAGCCCCTTGGTCCAGAACGGGCCGATCTCGTCGGCGATCTCCGCCCCCAGCTCCTTGGGGTGCGTCACCGGCATCGCCTGGTCCGCCGGATCGATGTTGATTGGGGTCACGTAAAGCTGCAAGTGCGGGTGCACCTGCTTGACGTAGAACCGCGCGATCCCGGCAACGCTGCTCACCAGCGGCAGCATCTCGAAGCGGAGCCGCACCCACGGACTGTATTCGCCCTGGTTCAATACCAGGCGCTCCCCCTGGATGTCGATGCGGACGACATCGGCGGACGGGTCGATGTGAACCGTGAACGGAATGCGGGTCTGGTTGACGAACGGGTCCTCGGAATCGTCCTTCGGCTTCCGCAGCGAGTTCACCGGCCCGTAGAGCAAGGCGTCCACACGATGCTCCCGCTCCTCGACGTGGATCACGTTGCCGCCGCTCAGTTCCTCGTAACGCTCGTCCGGATCGGTAGTGTAGTAGCTGAACATGCCGAACGAGTCGATCACGTCCGGCGTGCCCATGCCGCTGATCGCCCGCGTGGCGGTTTCTTCCACCGGGAAATTGGTCGGGATCTTGATCACCGACGCCGGGATGCCCTGTTCGGTGAGCCACGCCCAGAAAGGCTTCCCGTACCGGCGGTTTACCACCTTCCCGCCGCCCAACGGCAACTGGTAGTCCCCTAACGACAGCACGCGGTCGGACTTTTCCGCTTCCCAGATCGAAAAGAACGGCATGTAAGTCTCCGGGTCGCGCACGATGAAGTCCGCAATCCCGTGCCCGCCGGGCGACAGGCCGGTGATGAAACTGCTCCAGGCCACCGGGCTCAATGCCGGCATCGTCGTCCCCAGACGGGTGAACGTCCCCATCTCCGCCAGCTTCTTGAAGTTCGGCCCCCGCCCCAGATCGATCATCGCCTGGACCATCTTCGGATCCAGCCCGTCCATGCCCAGGACGATGACCTTCTTCTCGACTTCGTGGGCCCTGCCGCTGCAGGAAATGAACGGGAAGCCGGCCACCGCCGCTCCCGCGCCGAGGGCGGTGCGTACGAACTCGCGCCGGTTCACCCGGCGTCTCTTCGGGACAGAGTTATTGGACATCGCGGCTCCTTCGCCCCCTCCTTCCGGTATTCACTATTCTACCGCCCGGCCGCCTGCTCCACCGCCCGCATCACCCGGAGCGTGTTGCCGCCGTAGATCTTGCGGATGTCCTCGGCGCTGTAGCCCTTCTCGAGCAGCGCCCGCGTCAGGTTCGGAAACTTGGAGACGTCCTCCAGCCCCACCGGCGTGCAGCTCACCCCGTCGAAGTCGCTGCCGATGCCCACTGCGTCCACGCCCACGAGCTTCACCACGTGGTCGATGTGGGCCACTACGTCGTCCAGCGTGGCCGGCGGCACCTTCCGCGGATCGGTCCCCCGGGCCTTCGGGTTGAAGTACGGCGAAGCGTCGGCCGATGCCTGCGAGAGAAACTCGCAGCCGAAGTTGATGTGGATCACGCCGCCTTTCTCCGCCAGCGCCCGGATCATTTCGTCGCTCATGTTCCGCGCGATGTTCGAGATCGCCCGGCAAGACGAGTGCGACGCGATCACCGGCGCCCGGCTTACCTCCAGCACGTCCCAGAAGGTCTCGTCGGAGACATGGGAAATGTCGACCATCATTCCCAGCCGGTTCATCTCCCGGACTACCTCGCGGCCGAACTTCGTCAAACCGCCGTGGTGGCGAACTTTGGGATCGTTGATATCACCCGAGGAGTCCGCCCAGTTGTTCGTGTTCGAGTGGGTCAGTGTCATGTAGCGGACGCCCAGCGCGTAGCTGTCCCGCAGGATGCGCAAACTGTCCTCGATGGCGTGGCCGCCTTCGATGCCGATCAGCGCCGCGATCTTGCCTTCCCGGTGCGCCCGTTCGATGTCGTCGGCGGTCAGGGCGAGGACGAAGTCGTCCGGGTGCTTCTCGACGATGTCGTGGCGGATCGTGTCGATCATCTCCAAGAGCCGGTGAGCCGACCGGCCCATCGGCACGTACCGCTTTGAGACATAAGCCGCAAAGAATACCGCCCCCACCCCGCCCTCGCGGAGTCGCGGCAAGTCCGTGTGTCCTTTGGAGCGCCTCAACCCGATGTTTAGCCCCTTGACGGTCTCGCTGGTCACGTCATTGTGCAGATCGATCAGTAGCGCTGACCGGTGAACCTCCCGCACCTGTTCGTCGCTCACCGCCGGGACTGGGGCCCCTCGGCCGGCTGCCGTCAGCCAGACGAGCCCGCAGATAGCTGACAACCTCAATACGCGCCGCATTCCTTCAGTCTAGTGAACTTGCCACATGCATCGCGCTGCCCCGACCGTCGCGGAGAGAACTTTGTACCATCGAATAAATCTATAGGTGGAGCTAATATTTTCTATTTTACAAAGTTATGCCAAGCCCTTATATTTGAATAAGAACAAGGCAGGAAACCAATGAACTGCACCCTGTCGAAGCAACATGGTCCGCCCGATCCAAGACGGGGGATCCGTCCCGGGGGGCCCCTGCAGCTGCGGCGCCCGCCAGGCGCCGCCCGTGAAAGCGATTGTGATTGCTGCGCGGGTCTCGGCTGGCTCGACTGTTCTACGTGCCAGGGGACCGGACGCCTCTTCTTGCAAGGGCCGATGGACAGAGCTTTCGACGACGAGTGTGACGCTTGCGCCGGCACGGGCACCGTGCCCTGTGCAGCTTGTCAGGGCGCAGCATAGAGTTGCCAGCGGGCGGCCGTTACGGGGCAGGCGCCGAAGGGCAATGGCCCACGGCGGTAACGGCCGCTCGAATGGTATCGGCGGAGAAGAAACCATGACCACCAGAAACAAACCCATCAAAGAAGTGCCGTGTTCCTACTGCTTCCTCCTGACGCCGGAATGGCGCGGCCGCTGCATCCATTGCGGCCGTGAGCTCGAACTGGAGAAACAGTCCGGCGGCGCGGCGTCGAAGCGCAGCAAGAGCAAGGCCGCCTGATCTGTCCCGCCGGCTCTCTCATCTCGGATTCACAGTTCTTACCGTTCCCAGCGCGGTAGGGCTGTCCCTGGACCCGGCGTCTCTGTCGGACTGGCGCGGCGGTTACACTGTTAAGGAGCCATGACGCCGAAACTGCCGATTGCTGCGATCACCGACGAGTACTCGATGGATCTCAACGCGGCGCTCGACGCCATGCAGGCCACCGGGATGACCGGCGCCGAGCTGCGCATGATCGGCGGCAAGAACATCCTCGATCTCACGGACGTCGAGCTGGACCGCGCCATCGAGGCCTGCCGCACCCGGGGCATGGAGATCGTCTCCATCGCCTCCCCTCTGCTCAAGTGCGTGTTGCCGGGCGGGCCGGAGATCGATCCGCGCTTCCAGCAGGACGTCTTCGGCGCCGTCCACACTTACGAAGACCAGCCGCGGCTGGCCGACCGGGCCTTCGCCATCGCCAGGCGCACCGGCGCGCGTATCATCCGCGTCTTCTCGTTCTGGCGCACCGTGGAGCCGGAGAAGTGCCACGACGGCATCGTCAAGGCCCTCACCGAGCTGGCCGACAAGGCCAAGGCCGAGAACCTGATCATCGGCCTGGAGAACGAGCACGCCTGCAACGTCGCCACCGGCGCCGAGACCGCCCGTATCATGGCCGCCGTCGATCGTCCGAACTTGAAGATCGTCTGGGATCCCGCCAATGCCCTCGTGGCCGGCGAGAATCCCTACCCGGAGGGCTACGAAAAACTCCCCAAGGACCGCATCGCGCACGTCCACGCCAAGGACTGCCACATGGAGGGCAACAAGCCCGTCTGGGGACCTCTGGGCACCCGCGCCGTGGACTGGCACGGCCAGATCCGGGCCCTGCTGCGCGACGGCTACAAGGGCTACCTCAGCCTCGAGACCCACTGGCCCGGCCCCGCGGGCGACAAGTTCATGGCCAGCGTGATTTGCGGCTGGAACCTCCGCGGCCTGGCCGCGGCGTGAAGGCGGAGGCCCCGGGCTACAGCGACAGATCCGCCCCCGTTGCAGCCTCGCAGATGGACCGCCTTTCGATCCGTGCTACAACGGCAGCATGCGCCGATTCTTGACCATCGTCCTGGCGGCTGCCGTCGCTCTGCCCGTGGCGGCGGCGGACTATTACGTGGACAGCCGCGCGGGCGACGATGCCAACGACGGTCTGTCGCCGGCCCGGCCCTGGAAGACCTTGTTGCGCGTCAACGAGCATCTCTTCAAACCCGGCGACCGCCTGCTGTTCAAAGCCCGCGCCGTCTTCCAGGGCCAGCTCCGGCCGCACGGCAGCGGCGCCGAAGGCGCTCCCATCGTCATCGACGCTTACGGGGAAGGGCCGAAACCGCGGATCGACGGGGAAGGCAAGGTTCCGGCCGCCGTGTATCTCTACAACGTCGAGTACTGGGAGGTGAACAACCTGGAAATCACCAACCGCGGCGAACAGCGCCAGGCCGGCCGCGCCGGCGTCTACGTGCACATCGAGAACTTCGGCGCCGCCCATCACATCGTTCTGAAGGGGCTGGAGATCCACGACGTCAACGGCAGCCTCGTCAAACAGCAAGGCGGCGGATACGGGATCCGCTGGCGCAACGAAGGCGATTCGAAATGGTCCCGCTTCGACGGCCTGCTCATCGAGAACTGCCGTCTCCGCCGCTGCGAGCGCAACGGCATCGTCGGCGTAAGCGCCTACTGGAAGCGCAGCAAGTGGTACCCCAGCCTGAACGTGGTCATCCGCAACAACCTGCTCGAGGAGATCCCGGGCGACGGCATCGTTCCCATCGGCTGCGACGGGGCCCTGGTCGAGTACAACGTCATGCGCAACGGCACGCGCCTGCTTCCCGAAGGCGAAGCCGCCGCCGGCATCTGGCCGTGGAGCTGCGACAATACGGTGATCCAGTACAACGAGGTCAGCGGCCACAAGGCTCCCTGGGACGGCCAAGGGTTCGACGCCGACTGGAACTGCCGCAACACCCTCATCCAGTACAACTACAGCCACGACAACGAAGGGGGCTTCCTGCTCGTCTGCACCAAAGGCGATTTCCAGGGCCCTGACAACGCCGGCAACGTCGGCACGATCGTCCGCTACAACATCAGCGTCAACGACGGCCTGCGCGCGACCGGCAAGCACGCCGGCTTCTCCCCCGTCTTCCACATCAGCGGCCCGGTCGAGAACACGCACATCTACAACAACGTCGTTTACCTGATGCGCAAGCCGTCCGGGGAAGTCGACCGGACCCTCGTCAAGATGGGCAATTGGGGCGGGCCGTGGCCGGTGGACACCCGCTTCACGAACAACATCTTCTTCACCGAGGAGTGGACCGCCTACGACCTCGGCCGGGCCGTCCGCACGGTCTTCGAGAACAACGTCTACTACGGCGAGCATCGTCTCCGCCCGCCCGATGCCCGCGCCATGCTCGAGGACCCGCTCTTCGTCAACCCCGGCCTCTTCCCGGCGGGGTTCCGGGCGCCCCTCGGCTACCGCCTTCAGCGCGGTTCGCCTTGCATCGCCGCCGGCGTTCCCGTCCCGGACAACGGCGGCCGCGACTTTCTCGGCCAGCGGCTGCCGGGAAACCGCCCGCCTTCGGTGGGAGCGATCGAGTGGATCGGGCCGCCCGGGCGCAGCCCCTCTCCAGGCCGCCGTCCCGGCGCGGGCAGGTAGCGCTTTTCGCCGGCAGGGCCGGCACCGGCCGGACGCCGCGCCGGCGCGATAAGATGTCTGCTTCCTGCCCCCGCTTCCGGGCCCGCCATCGCGCTGGGCCCGGGGAAAGGAGCGATTCACATGACCCGCCTCGCCGTTGCCCTCGTCGCCGGCGCCCTCGCCATCCCGGCCGCCGCCGCGCCTCCCGAGATCACCTCGGTGAGGGCCGCCAGCGAAAAGGTCGGCCGCTATGAGAAGTTCGAGCTCCGCGTCGGCCTGCGGGCGAACTTCACGAATCCCTACGACCCGGACGAAGTCGGCGTCTGGGCCGAGTTCACCGCCCCATCGGGCAAACAATGGCAGATCCACGGCTTCTACAACCCCTCCGACTACGTTCACGAGTGGATGGTCCGCTTCGCGCCCACCGAAACGGGGAGATGGCGCTACGCCGTCAAGGCCCGGGACGCCGAAGGCTTCGCCGAAGCGGTAGAAGGCGAGTTCGAGGCCGTGGCATCGGAACACCACGGCTTCTTGGAGATCGCGCCCAACCGCCGTTACCTGCGCTACAGCGACGGCACGTCGTGGTACGGCGTCGGATTGTGGTACAACGACGCTTCCGCCACCGCCAACCTGGGAGCGATCACCGAAGCCGGCCTCGACGAGCTGAAGAGCCTAGGCGTGAACTTCATCAGCCTGTTTCTGGTCCCGCTGGAGACGATGGGTACCGGCCTCGGCCGCTACGACCAGCGCCTCGCCGCCCGCCTCGACGAGATCTTCGAATGGTGCGAGGCCCGCGACATCCACATCAGCCTGAACGTCTGGTTCCACTCCTACCTTTCCGAAACCGTCTGGGGCGGCCCGAACGTGCGCTACCAGCACAATCCCCACCGCCTCGTCGCCGCCGCACCCGAGTTCTTCGCCAGCGAAGAGGCGTGGAAGTATCAGGAGAAGCTTTACCGCTACATCGTCGCCCGCTGGGGCTACAGCCGGGCCCTGTTCCTCTGGTTCCTCGTCGATGAGATCAACGGAACCGACGGCTGGGTCCACGGCGATCCGAAACTCGCCGAGGCCTGGTGCGAGAAGACCCACGAGTATTTCCGTAGACACGACCCCTACCGCCGCCCCACTACGGGGTCACAGAGCGGCGGCATCAAGTGGTGGTGGCCGGCCGGCTACCAGATCTTCGACATCGCCAACCGGGAGATCTACGAAGCCCAGGGCCATCCCATGCCGCCGGGCGGCAAACCGAACCTGGTCAGCGAGAACCCCCTCAAGTTCAGCTATCTGAACTACGCCACCCAGGTCCGGAACCTCTGGGAGGGCTTCCGGAAACCGGCTATGGTCGGCGAGACGGGCTGGGACCACACCTATTACGAGCCCGGCATGCCCGGCTACCTCGCCCTCTTCCACAACGCCCTCTGGGTGAGCCTGGCGAACGGCCTCAGCATGACGCCTCTGTGGTGGGCCTATCAGCACCCCGCCGCCCACCGGAGCCCTCCGCCCGGACCTCTCCCGGCCACTGCCCGCCGCCGGCGGCAGATCCTCACCGGCATCCACGACGGCGTCGTCGCCGGCCACTTGCGCTACTTCGCTAAGTTCGTCGAAGACATCGACTTCGCCAACCTCGAGTGGGCGCCCGCCGAAATCGACGCCGGCGCCGGCGACGCCTGGGCCATGGGCAGCCCGGAGATGGTTTTCGGCTGGGTGGTGAACCCCGCCTCCGGCGTCGGGGGCGAGTCTTTCACCGTCACCGGCCTCGCCGGCGGCGAATACGAGGTCCGTCTCTACCGCACCTGGCGGGGCGAGTACCTCGAGCCGCAGCGCCTCCAGGCCGCCGGCGGCAAGCTCACCGTCTCGATCCCCGAGCGGAAAACCACCCGCGGCCACGCGGACTACATCGGCGCCGACGTCGCGTTCAAGATCGTCCCGGTGCGTACCGGCTCGACCCGGTGACGGCGCCGCCGCTTCTTCGGCGGCGTGTGGCCCCTTGCCGCCTCGTCCTCCCGCCGCCGGCCGGGAACGCTACAATCGAAGTGGACCGGGTTCGACGCCCGCCCGGCGCCCTCCCATCGCTTCCCTTGTCGCCCGGCGGCCCGCAACGCGGTTTCGAACACGAACACCCCCATGAAAGCGATCCACGCCCTTACCCGCCGCGCATCGGGAATCTTTTGCTGCCTGGCGCTGGCTACGCTGGCCCTCGCCCAGTCCGAGGCCCCCATCCGCCCCGAGAAGACCATCGTGCTCTTCGACGGGACCAGCCTGGAGGCCTTCTACGCTTACCTGGAGCACAGCAAGTACGAAGACCCCAAGGGCGTCTTCACCATCCGCGACGGCCTGCTGCGCATCAGCGGCGAGGAGTGGGGCGGCATCACGACGAAGAAGGCCTACCGCGACTACCGCCTCGTCGTCGAATGGAAGTGGGGCGGCACGACCTACCCGCCCCGCGAAGATCGCGCCCGCGACAGCGGCATCCTGGTCCACGGCGTCGGGCCTGACGGAGCGGCCTCGAACAAGTGGCTCGAATCGATCGAGTATCAGATCATCGAAGGCGGAACCGGCGACTTCATTCTCGTCGCCGGCGAGGGCCGGCCGTCGCTTACGGTCGAAGTCCGCGAAGGTCCCCACGGCCAGCTCTACTGGCAGGAAGGCGGCCGCCGCGTCCGCCGGGACCGCGGGCGCTTCAACTGGTTCGGCCGGGATCCCGAATGGAAGGACGTGCTGGGCTTTCACGGGCGCCAGGGCGTCGAGCGTCCAGCCGGCGAGTGGAACGTCTCCGAAGTCGTCTGTGACGGCGGCGCGATCACGGCCATCGTCAACGGCGTAGTCGTCAACAAGGGCTTCGACGCCGAGCCCTCGGCCGGCAAGATTCAGATCCAGTCCGAAGGCGCCGAGATCCTCATCCGCCGCATCGAGCTCCGTCCGGTCCGCTAGCCCGGTCCGGCGCGCCGGCTTCAACCGTCAGCGGATCAGCCCCTCGATGATCAGCTCCACCCGGCGGTTGCGTTTGCGCCCGGCCGCCGTCCGGTTCGAGGCGATCGGCCGGGTCTCGCCGAAGCCCCGCGCGGTCATCATCGACGGCGAGATGCCGCACTCCTCCAGGTACCGCTTCACCGCCTCGGCCCGGCGTTCGGAGAGCCGCTGATTGAACGAGGCCCGGCCGGTGGAATCCGTGTGGCCCTCGATCGAGAGGTGGTATTCCGGAGCGACCAGTAGCACTCCGGCGATGCGGCTGAGGATCTCCTTGGCCGCCGGCTGCAGCCGCGAGCTGCCCGAGGCGAACAGCACGTCAGGCAGGAATACGGTGAGGCCGCGCTCGGTTTCTTTGATGTCGGCCAACTGCGCCAGCGCGTTCTGAATCCGCACGAAGAAGCCGGCGGCCTTCTCTTCGGCCTGAGCGGCTGTCTGCTTCGCTTGGGAGAGTTGCCGCGCCAGCTGGTCCGCCTCCTGGTTCGCCTCGAGCAGCTCCTTTTCCACCTGCTTCAACTTCACTTCCGTCTGCTCGAGGCGCCGCCCTACCGACTGGTTTTCCTGCTCGAGCATCGCTGCCCGCGCCCGCGCCGCCGCCAGCTCCTTCTGTAGCCGCTCGATCGTTTCCCGGTTCGTCTTCCGCTCATCAGCCAGCATCGCCGCCTGCCGCCGCTCTTCGGCCAGCTTCTTGGCCCGCACCGCCAGGCGGATGGCCCGGTGCGCCACCGGCGTGAGATCCTTTTCCTTCACCCCTTGGGCGAACATCTTCAAAGTGCTGCTCAGCGCCGCCCGCGCCTTTGCCAGAACCTCAGGCGCCCATTCCTGCGCGCCCGCCTCCTCGGCGAAGCGCACGGCGATGATCGCCTGGTGCCGGTCCGTTCGAATCTCCCCCTTTGACTCCGGTAGGCCTGATAAGTTCTCCTTCTCCACCTTGTAGTCGGCTGCGAAATCCGACCAGGTGAAAGGTACGGTTCCCACGCCTTTCTGCTCCGCCAGGCCCGCGTCGGTGCTCGACAGAACCACCAGCCGGCTCGGCTTCTCCACCAGGAAGTGCGGTTCGGCGGTCACCAGCACGCCGAAAGACGCCAGCGGCGTAGCCGTCTGGAGCCTCCCCTTGGAGCCGGAGATGACAACCTCCCCCGCATTGTCGGCGAAGCCCTCGGGCGTCACCAACCAGACTACGTAGGTGTTGATGTCGCCGCCGAAGAGCATCGCCGGCTGCATGTTCTGAAGCTCCACCTCGAGCGAAGTAACGCCCCGGCGCCGTCGCACTTTTACCTGCCCCGTCGCCGTCGCCAGATGGGGCGAGGCCGCCAGCGCCAGCTTCACCGTCTTGTCTTCGGGAAACGTGGCGCCGGTCACCGGCCGGGCAAGCTGCTCTTTGGGAGCCTCCTGCGCGGACGCCGCCGGCCGCGGCACGAGGGCCAGCAGCAGTAGCAGAGGTGCGGCAATCCTCACCATAGCGTCACGAATCCAGTCTATCCGGTGTGTGGCCGGCGGGTCTCAGCCGTCGCCGCCCTTCTTTTTCCGCCGCTCGCGGGCCCAGCCTTCCTTCACCACTTGCCGGGAGCGGCCCAGGGCCAGCGAGTCCGCCGGCACGTCGCGGGTAATCACGCTGCCCGCCCCTACATAAGCTCCTTCGCCGATCTTCACCGGGGCCACCAGCGTGCTGTTGCTGCCGATGAACGCCCCGGCTTCGACCTCGGTGCGGTGTTTCTTCAGCCCGTCGTAGTTGCAGGTGATCGTACCCGCGCCCACGTTCACCCCCGGCCCGATCGCCGCGTCTCCCAGGTAGGCCAGGTGGAGCGCCTTGGCCCCTTCGCCCAGCTCGGCGTTCTTCAGCTCGACGAAGTTGCCCACCGCCGCCCCGGCCTCGATCCGGTTGCCGAACCGCAGCCGCGCATAGGGTCCGATGCGCGCTCCGGGGCCGACCTTGGAGTCCTGGATCACCGTCAACGGGCCCACCTCCACTCCGTCGGCCAGCTCCGAGTCGCTGATCACCGCGCCGGCCCCGATCACGCAATCCTCCCCGATCTTCGTGCGCCCCAGGATCTGGGTGAAAGGCCCGACGATGGTATCCCGGCCGATCTCCACGTCCGGGTCGATCGTTACCGTTTCGGGCTTCTCTACCGTCACGCCCGCCAGCATCACCTCCCTCAGCTTCCTCTCCCGGAGAATCCGGTCCACTACGGCCAGCTCCACCCGCGTGTTGATGCCGAGCAACTGGCTCGAGTCCTCCACCATCATCGTCTCGACGTCGTGGCCGGCCCGGCGCAGCACCTCCACCATGTCGGTCAGGTAGTACTCGCCCGCCGGATTGTCCGTCGTCAGCTCGGTGATGTGCTTCCAGAGGAGCTCGGCCCGGAAGCAGTAGATGCCGCTGTTCACCACCTTGATGGCGAGCTGCTCCGGCGTCGCCGCCTTCTGTTCTACGACGGCCTGAATACGTCCTTCCGAGTCCGTGATCACCCGCCCATAGCCGGTGGGATCGTCGAGCACCGTGGTGATGATCGCCGCCGCCGCCGTCGAGCCCTGCTCCTTCTCGATGAGCGCCCGCAGCGTCGCCTCCTCGAGCAGCGGCCCGTCTCCATAGAGCACGGCCACGTAGTCCGCCCGCCCTTCCACAGCTTCTCGGGCCGCCATCACCGCGTGGCCGGTGCCGAGCTGCTCTTTTTGAACGGCGAACCGGACACCGTATCCCCGGACGGCTTCCTGAACCTGCTCGGCCTGGTGGCCCACCACCACCACCACGTTCTCGGGCGGCGCTACCCGGCGGCACATCCGCACCACGTGCTCGATGAGCGTGCGCCCGCCGGCCCGGTGCAGCACCTTCGCCTTCTTCGACTTCATTCGGGTGCCGAGACCCGCCGCCAGAACGATGATCGCAACCGACGCGTCTGTGGGGTTCTTCGCCATCTCTGCTCTCCGCCTGTCAGCGTGCGCGGCGCCGGGACCGCCTGCGCCTCCGGCCGCGCCGCGCCAGTTCGACAGCGACCTCCGCCGCCTGGTCCGGATCGTGCCGGACCTTCTCGCCCTTGGCCACCAGCGGCGCCTCGACCACCTCGACGCCCGCCTTCTCCAACCGTTCGCGGTCGGCCGCCACCGGCTCCACCTTCTCCGCCGCGTAGCGCTCGAGCAGCGCCGCCGGAATCGGCGCGGTGTTCAGCACCACGCAGTCGATCAGCCGCCGCCGGGCGTGCTTGTGGATGGCCCGAAGGTGATCATAAGCCGTGTAGTGCATCGTCTCGCCCGGCTGCCACATCAAGTTCACGAAATAGGCCTTCAAGGCCGGCGACTCGGCGATCGCCCGCGACATCCCCCCCACCAGCACGTTGGGAATCACGCTCGTGTAGAGCGAGCCCGGCCCCAGGCAGACCAGGTCCGCCTCTTCGATCGCTTTCAGCGTCTCCGCCAGCGGCCGGCAGCCCGGCGGCCGCAGCCCCACCCGGTCGATGGGAGTCTTGCTCCGGCTGATCCTCGTCTCGCCGCTGACGATCGAGCCGTCGGCCAGCCGGGCCTCCAGCGATACATTGGCGTTCGTCGAAGGGAAGATCCGCCCGGCGATCGCCAGCACCTCCGAGGAGAACTGGACCGCCCGCGGAAAATCGCCGGTCACGTCGGCCAACGCCGTCAGGAAGAGGTTGCCGAAGCTGTGCCCCCTCAGCCCGCGTCCGGTGCGGAACCGGTATTGAAACAACCGGGAAAGCAGCGCTTCGTCTTCGGAAAGCGCCACCAAGCAGTTCCGGATGTCGCCCGGCGGGAGCACGTCGAATTCCCGACGCAGGCGCCCGGAACTTCCCCCGTCGTCGGTCACCGTCACTACGGCCGTGATGTCAACCGGTGGGGCACGCCGCTCCCCGGTCTCGTGCCACGGCGAATATGCGTGCTTCTTCAGCCCCCTCAGCAGGGTAGACAAACCCGTGCCGCCGCCGATCGCGACGATCCGGAGCGGATCCGCACGCAATGCGTTGGCCTTTTCAGTCAGGGCTGATTCTCTCCGGGTGGAGAAGGTTCTCGATCTCCGGGGCCGAGGCGAAGGGCGCAAAGTCCGGGTCGTTCCGGGCAACCGTCCGGTTCCGGGGATCCAGCTTGATGGCTTCTCTCAAGTGCCGGGCCGCGCTCGCCAGATCGCCTTCCAGCCCATAACAAAGAGCCAGAGCGTAGTGTACGTGGTCTTGGTCCGGGCCCGCCGCCAGCGCTCGCTCGAGCTGTTCCCGGGCCTCCGGGAGCCGGCGCTGGTTCATGAGAGCGATCGCGTACGTGTAGCGTTCTTCGGGCGAATTCACACTGACGGTCTCCCGTGAGAGCCGCCGCTCACACGCCGAGCGATGCATCCGCGCCGCATGAGCGATCTCCGGCGACGGCCCTTTCGCTGCCTGCTCGAGCAACTTCCGGGCCGCGGCGAAATCACCGGAATTGAACGCTCGCATAGCCCGGTCGTAGATGGCCGCCTGTTTCTCCCGGGTCAAGGCGCCGGCGGAAGCTTTCGTAGTGGTCTTGCGGCCGCGGGCCGTCTTCCCGCCCGCCTTCTGCGCAGTGGCTTTCGACGCCGCCTTCTTTTCCCCCTGGGCGCGCTTAGTCATACACTGGATTTCCTCCGCGACGGCGAATCAATGCCCTCTGAATTCACGCCGACAAAAGATTGTACCCTACCGGTCAATCCTACTGGAAAACGCCGGCCGCTCGTGTGCCTGCGCTCCCGAACCGGATAGAATCGGTGTACGTGGGCTGGCGCGGGCGCCCCGAGACCCGGATCTGCGAACCGGACCGCCGGCCCCGGCGGTCGAAAACGACGGCAATCGCCCGCGGACCCGCTGGTATGCAAATGCCGCGCCGGATCCGTGCCGGCCTCTCCATGATGCTGCCCGAGCCCATCGTCGTCACCTGGAAATGCGAACAAGAGATCGGCCCTGCTATCGAGGCCGTTCCGCCGGGTCCCGCGGTGTTCATGGTCCTGCCCCGCGAAGGCGATCCCTACATCGGCCGCACGATGGCCCTGAGACGCCGTCTCAAGCGCCTGCTGCGGCCCGCCGCGCAGCCCTCCCGGCTGCTGAACCTCCGTGCCATCGCCCGCGAAGTCCATTTCTGGCCCGCCGGCTCCCGCCTCGCTCTCTGGATCTACGCTTGGCAACTGGCCCGCCGCCATTACCCGGAGACCTACCGCAGCTTGGTGAAGCTCCGCCTCCCCGCCTACGTCAAGCTGATCCTCTCGAACCGTTTCCCGCGCACTCAGGTCACCCGGCGCCTGAGCTCCCGCACTGCTCAATTCTTCGGTCCGTTTCGTACCCGCGCCGCGGCCGAACGCTTCGAGAGCGAGTTCCTCGACCTCTTCCAGATCCGCCGTTGCGAAGAGGATCTGAAACCCTCTCCGGACCACCCCGGCTGCATCTATGGTGAGATGAACCGGTGCCTGCGTCCCTGCCAGCAGATCGTCGGCGTCGAAGAGTACCGTAGTGAGGTCCATCGCGTTCAGGAGTTCCTCGCCACCAGCGGCCAGGCTCTGCTCAAACGCGCCGCCGCCGCCCGCGACCAGGCGAGCGACCGGCTCGAGTTCGAGGAAGCCGCCCGGCTCCATCAGCGCTACGAACGCATCCGCCAGGTGCTTCGGCTCCGCGACGAACTCGCCGCTGACATCGATCAGCTCCACGGAACCGCCGTCACCCCTTCCCCCGCCGCCGACACGGTGGATCTGTGGTTCCTCGTCCGCGGCGCCTGGTTGCCTCCGCACCGCTTCCCTCTCACCGCCGCCGCGGACCAGCCGGTCTCCATGGACAAGCGTCTCCGGGAGATCGTCGAAACGCTCGAGGCTCCCGCCGTCACCACCGTCGAGCGCCAGGAACATCTGGCCATCCTCGCCTCCTGGTACTACTCCGGTTCGTGCGACGGCGAGTGGATCCGCTTCGAGTCTCTCTCCTCGGTCCCCTACCGGAAACTGGTCAATGCCATCCACCGCGTTGCTGTCGGCTCCCGGCCGGTGGCGTCCCGCTTGCCAAACGCCGCAAATCCTGATAACTCATAAGGCGCACCTGAGCCATCTCGAGGAGACGCACCATGGCCGAAATCACCAGGCGGAATCTCATGGCCGGCGCCGGCGGCCTGAGCATCGTTCCGCGGCGCGTGCTCGGCGGCGCGGGATATGTGCCCCCCAGCGACAAGATCACCATCTCTTTCATCGGCGTCGGCAGCCAGGGACTGCGCGTGATGCTCGATTTCCTTGAGCAGCCCGACGTCCAAGGCGTCGCCGTCTGCGACGTGAATCGCCGCAGCAACGACTACCCCCAGTGGGGCAAACACGAATTCCGCGACCGCGTCAGGAAACTCCTCGGCGGCTCCGCCCCCGCCTGGGTCGACTGGCTCAGCACCAACCGGCCGATCCGGCTCACCCCGATCTCTACCATGCAGGGCGGCGTCGCCGGCTGGGAACCCTGCCAGCAGATCGTCAATGCCTATTACGGCAGAGGCGCGGGAAGCGGCAACTGGAACGGGTGCAATGCCTACACCGACTTCCGCGAGCTGCTCGAGAAGCAAGATTGCGACGCCGTCGTCGTTTGCACGCCCGATCACTGGCACGCCCATGTCTCCATCGCCGCCATGCGCAAGGGCAAGCACGTCTTCTGCCAGAAGCCTATGACCCACTCGGTAGCCGAGGCCCGCAAGATGGCCGAAGTGGCCCGGCAGACCGGCGTCGTCACCCAGGTGGCCGTCGGCAACCAGGCCACCGAGGACTCCCGCCTCGTCCGGGAATGGATCGGGGCCGGCGTTATCGGTAAGGTGCGGAAGGTCGTCAACTGGTCCACCCGGCCCGTCTGGCCTCAGGCCCTCGTGCGGCCCGCCGAAAAGCCGCCGGTACCGGAAGGCCTCGATTGGAACCTCTGGGTAGGACCTTCGCCCGAGCGCCCCTACCACCCTATCTATCTGCCGTTTGTCTGGCGCGGCTGGTATGACTTCGGGACCGGCGCCATCGGCGACATGGGCTGCTATAGCTTCGACACCATCTTCCGGGCCCTCAAGCTCGACGCGCCCGAAAGCGTCGAAGCCAGCTCCACCTACCTCTACGAGGAGACCTACCCCGCCGCCGGCGTGATCCACTTCCGCTTCCCCGCGCGCGGCCCGCTGCCGCCCGTGCTGCTGAGCTGGTACGACGGCCGCCTGAAACCCCCGCGGCCCGCGCAGATGGAGCCGAACCGGAAACTGGCCAGCGAAGGCTTGATGTTCCTCGGGGACGAAGGAACGCTCCTGTGTGCCTTCAATGGCCTGAAGCCCCGCCTCGTGCCGGAAAAGAGAATGAAACGCTTCTCCCCGCCCCCGAAAACCTTGCCCCGCTCGCCCGGCAACGAGCGCGAGTGGCTCGACGCCATCCGTGACCGCTCCAAGCCCACCGGCGCGAACTTCGAGTTCGAAGCCAAGGTCACCGAGACCATCCTCCTCGGTAACGTCGCTCATCGGGCCGGGGGCATGATCCGCTGGGACTCCGCCGGGATGAAGGCGACGAATGTCGATGCCGCGAGCCTGATTCAGCCGCCATACCGGCGGGGCTGGCAACTCTAGCCGGCTGGCCGGGCGCGCCGGACCCTGCCTTACGGCTTGTCCGGCTTCTTTTCGCCCTTCTTGAAAAGCGTCGGCTTCTTCTTCTCGTGCTCTTTCTGCTCCTTCTCCAGATCCGCCGTGTCTTCCTTCCGCTGCTGCCGCATCTCTGGAGTCATCATCTCCTCTAGCTCGCGGCGCTCCTTCTCCTCGCGCTCCTTGACCTGTATCTTGCGCTCACCGAGGTCCTCGAGATTGACGTCGATCGAATCGGCCGTCGTCTCCAGTGCGGTCTCCAGCACGAAGCGGTAGTGGGCGATGTCCTTCGGCTTGGCGGCCTGCACTTTCTGGAGGCGTTTCAAGAACTCCTGTTCGGCCCCTGTCACCGCTTGCAGCCCCTCGGTGATGTCCACGCCCCGGGCGATGGCGTCGTCGGCCACGATGTCGATGGTCTCGATGATCTTCGTGTAGTCTGAGATGGCCTGGTGCAGCAGAAGCGACCGGCCGGGCTCGTTTTTCGACAGCAGGTGGTCGATCAGGTCGATCCGCTGGCGCGCGAAATCCGCGTACAGCTTGAGCCGGGCGTTCGGCTCCTGCGTCAGCCGCACCTGGTCGGCCTCATCCGTCGTCAGAAAGTCGCGGTCCGCACACAGCGGCCCCGCCAACAGCAGTGTCGCAATCAGGAAACCCGCCCCTCTCATCGGCCACCTCCCATCACGGCGTTCAAAAGCATGTCTTGTAACTGCTCGACGTTGTCGATCACCTTGTCGATCTTGTCGCGGTCGACGTAACTCATCGAATCCCGGAATCCGTTCAGGCGCCGGATCAACTGCCGGGCGCCGATCTCGGCCCGTTTGTAGTGCTTGGCGATCTTCCGCGGTTTCCGCCCGGTGGCCTGCAGCGAATCATAAGCCAGCCGCACCGAGTCTTCCACTTCCTGAAGCCGGGTGTTCGTCTGCTCCAAGTCACCCGCCAGATACGCCTCCCGGGCCGCGTCCAGCGCCGCGTTGGCGTTCTCCATCGCTTTCCGCGCTCGCCGGTAGAGATTCTTCTCCGCTTTCACACTCTGCAGATCGGCCCACGAGAGCCCGCCCGGGAGCAATAGGATGGCGAAGGTCCGCCGGCTGATTCTCATCGTCTCAACTCCCTTTGGATCACCTTGATCCGTTGGCGCGCCTTGAACTCTTCGTCTGGAAATTCATTGTTGCTCAGCGCCAGGAATTTCTGATAGGAAGCCAGCGCCTTCTCGTATTGGTGCGCCTTGTCCCAGATCATCCCCCGGAAGAAGTGGATCGAGGCCGGCGCTTTCCCCAAGGCCTCAACGCGGTCCAGCGCCGCCAGCGCCCGAGGGTAGTCCTCCAGCAGGATCAGCATCCCCGCCAGCTCCTTCCACGCTTCCTGGGAATCCGGCCGCGCCTCCACCGCCCGGAGAAAGTCCTGTGCCGCGGGCCCGAACCGCCGCTGGTCCCGTAGCAGGCGGCCCCGAATCATGAGTATGTCGTAGTTCTTCGGATCTTCAGCCAGCACCTCGTCGAGCAGCGGAAGCGCCTTGTCCGGCTGCCGGGTCTTGATGTAAGCCATCGCCAGCGCGAAACGGTTCGCCTGAGTCGGCGACAGGCTGACCGCCTGCACGAGGTGCGGCAGGGCCTCCTCGGCCCGGCCCAGCCGAAGCAAGAGGTGGCCGAGGCGCTCCTGGACGACGGGCTTGTCCAGGAACAGCCGGTAGATGCGGATCGCCGCCTCGGCTTTGTCCTTTTCCTCGTACCGTGTCCCCAGTTCCAGCAAATAGGTCTTGTACCGGGCATCCAGCTCGGCCGCTTTACGGTAGTAAGTTTCGGCTTCTTCATACCGGCCCTGGTTGAAGACGGCCCGGCCAAGCCCGATCTGGACATCCGGCGCGGTTGGATCGATCTCGGCCGCCTTCCGGTAATATCGCTCCGCCCCCGCATCGTCTCCGTTCATGTACAAGGCTTCAGCCAGGTAGTAGTTCGGCCGGAACGCCGACGGCTTCTGCTGGGCGGCGGCCTGCAGGTATGGGATGGCACGCTCCGCTTTCTTCTCACCGACCAGCAGGATGCCCAGGTTCAGCTCAGCCTGGTAAAGCCCGGGCTTGAGGGCCAGAACCTTCTCGTATCCCGCAATGGCCTCCTGTTTCCGCCCGAGCATCGTATAGGCGAAGGCCAGGTTGAACAGCGAACCGTAGTCCTCGGGATGGGCTTCGATGGCCTTTTCGAAAGCCTGGGCCGCCTCCTCGTAACGTTCCTCCTCGAGCGCCTTCAACCCCTCGCGCGCCGGGTTTCCTGCCGGAGCGGCTGCCTGCTGGAGAAGGAAGAAGGCCGCGGCTGCCGCAACCCACCCCATACCTTCAGTTTATGCCCGTTGCCCGGCCGGGGAACCCCCGGGTCGGCTCGCTCTCCACCCATTCGGTCTCTCCCGGCCGCCTTTAGGCATCGAATCGGGACATCCCGTTTCCCCGGTCACTCCCGCCGCCGAGGAACTTTCCCCTTTTCGCCCCAGCCGCTTGCCCGATTCCGCCTCTTGGCCCGCGCCCTACCGCCTGCTACCTTGGACCCGCCGGCGGAGCGCGCCCGAAGGTCTTGCCGATGTCAGTTGCGACGCAGATCCGATCCGTACCCGGCGCTTCGCCTGTCTTTTGGCTTCACCGTCGCCCCGCAGCCGGCCCGCATCCCCGAATCCTGCTTCCCGCCGCCGCCCGCGGCTCGGCCCGGCCCGTCGCCCGATGCTCTGCGCCGATCGATGGACGTCCTGGGCGCAAGAGTGCGAAACGAACCCAATTTCAACCTAAGCCCTGTGAAATCAACGGAATAGCGAATATTGATCTTTGCTGTTTCTTCGCCGTTTTTGGACGCCCTGCCCTCCACCAAATCCAGAACGGCAGTGCGGCCACCGCCGGCCCGGGCCGTTGCTCGCCCTCTTCACTCTCGTTGGCTCCGCCGCAGCTCCAACGCGATGTCTTCCCGATACTGGGGGGTCACCAGCCAGAGCAGGCCACCCTCGTGCTCGACCGCCGGCGCCTCCTCCTTCTCCCCGGTGCGCGGACGCCACCACGTCACTTGATACCGGCCTGCCGGCACGTTCAAGGCAACGCGCGTCCGCTGCGGCGCCGTGCTCACTCCGTAGTAGGGCCGGTACGCGCCGAGGGGGGTCCCGTGGTGGAGGTAGAGCGCGTATTCTCCGTTGCCCGCCAGCAGCCGCGCCGAGGCTTCCAGCCCGGCCCAGGGGGCCGCCGAGATCCAGTTCCAGTCCCTGCCGTCCGCCAACACCCGGATCGAGCCCCGCAGGCCCACCAAAGCGGCGATCAATTCATCCGCCGGCTTCATGTGAACGAAGTCGAACCGCTCCATGAAGTCGATCAACGCTTTGAACGACCGCCGCAACTCCGGGCCCCCACCCCCGGGTTGTGTCTTCGGGAACCGGTAGGCGCCGTCCTCGTGACCTACCGTAAAGGAGTAGTCCAGATGGTTGAAATGGCCGCCGCCCGCCAGGACGAAGTCCCACGCCTGCACCCGGTACGGCGAGTCGAGGGTGCCGTCGAATCCCGTCTCGTCGTAGCCGATCAGCTTGCCCAGCCCGTAGTTCATCGCCACCACCACCGGGGGCCGCGCGTAGTGGAAGTGCAGCAGATCGACGTTGGTCGATGGGCCGGTCACCAGCTTCCAGTGATTCGCCACGTTGCGCGCGATCAGGTGCCGCCGCCCCAGCCGGTCTTCCGTGTCGCGGATCACCTGGGCCACGTGCAGCTGCCAGTCGAGGCTCACATCGCCCGCCCACGGTTCGTTGCAGATCTCCCACGTCACGTTGTCGAAGCCGTTGAGCTCCGTGACGATCTTGTTGACGAACTCATCGAGGCGATGGTAAAGCGGCGGGTGCTTCAGCGAGAGCACCTCCTGCCGCGGCACGTCCGGCGTCCGGTTGATGTTGTTCTTGGGGTGCAATGGGCTCGCCTCCCACATCTCGTCGCGGTAGTAGCTGCAGAAAAGGGTCACCTGGGTGATGATCCCCTTCTCCGCCGCATAGCCGACCAGATCCTTCAACCGCCGCCAGTATTCCGGGTTCCATCGGTCCAAGTCCCACTTGTTCAGCCCGTCCAGGGCCCCCGGCGTAGAAGACCGCGCATAGGGCGTGAGAAACTGCTCGGGCGCCGGAGCCAGCGTGTTGTGTGTGATCCCGAACGAGCCGGGAACCTCCCGGTACAGCCCGGTGAAGAAACGGGTGAGCCGCATCCCATCACGGGCCAAGGTGTCGAAGTACTTGCGGTAATCGAACCGGCGATTGATGAGGGCGCCATAGTGCTCCGCCGACGTTACGGCCAGGAAGGGTTTCCCGCGGAACTCATAATAATGAGGATTCTCCGGATGAAGACGGACCGGCTGCGCCGCCAGCGCCGCCGTCAGGCTCAGGCACAGGAACGAGGCACGCACCATATCCCCGCCATTGTACTCCCGGAAAAAAGCGGCCCTGAAGCGGTCCGGCTGCCGGCCGGCGGCCGGGCGGGCGGGCCGGCCCACCCCGCGGCGCCCGCTGTCATAATAGGTAACGTTCATGCACCAGCATCACCTGGAGTTCTCGGCTGAGTTGCCCGACGACCGGACCGAGAAGCTGCGCTACTTCGGACTCACCGCCGTCGTCGGCGCGCTCTTGCTGCTGAACCTGCTGGGCCTGTGGAAGACCGTCTTTGGCGTCGATACCGCCGCCATCCTCGCCGTCATCGCCGGCTACCGGACCTTTTACAACGCCATCGCCGGTCTGCTCGAGCGCCGCATCACCGCCGACCTTGCCATCGCCGCGGCCGTCGTCGCCGCCCTCGCCGTCGGCCAATACCTGGCCGCTGCCGAAGCCATGTTCATTATGCTCGTCGGCGAAGGGCTCGAAGGGTACGCAGCCAAACGGACCTCGACCGCCATCACCCGGTTTGTCGAACAGATGCCGCGGAAAGCGCGCCTGCTCCGCGACGGCGAAGAGGTCGAGGTGGATGCCGCGGCCCTGCTGCCCGGCGACCTGATTCTCGTCCGCGCCGGCGAACGTATCCCCGCCGACGGCGTCATCGACCACGGAAGCTCGGCCATCGACGAGGCCACGATCACCGGCGAGAGCCTCCCCGCCGACAAGGGCCCGGGCGACGAGGTCTTCTCCGGCACCCTGAACGGCCACGGCCTGCTCCGGATCCGCGTGACGCGGGCCGGCGAGGAAACAACGCTGGCCCGGGTGATCCGGCTCGTCGAAGAAGCCCGAAAACGCAAGGCGCCCGTGGAGCGTCTGGCGGACCGGTATGCCCGCTACTTCGTGCCCGCCCTCTTCGCCACCGCCTCGCTCACGTTCTATTTCACCGGCGACTGGATGCGCACCGTGGCCGTGCTGATCATCGCCTGCCCGTGCGCCTTGATCCTGGCGACCCCTACGGCGATGGTGGCCGCGATCGGCGGGCTGGCCCGGCGGGGCATCCTGGTGCGCGGCGGCAGCGCTCTGCAACTCGCTTCCCAGGCCGACACCATCGTCTTCGACAAGACCGGCACCGTCACCGAAGGCCGTTTCGAGATCCTCAAGATCCTCGCCCTCGGCGGCGGTGAAGACGATGTGTTGCGCCTCGCCGCCATCGCCGAGAGCGGTTCGGATCATATGCTCGCCCGGGTGATCGTCGAAGAGGCCCGGCGCCGGGGACTGGAGCTCCCTCAGCCGGAATCGGCGCACATCGTCCCCGGGCGGGGGGTGGAATGCCGTTTCGAAGGCCGGATGCTCAGGGCGGGCAACACCGCCTTGCTCGAGCAGAGCGGCGTTCAGCTCAGCGACGCTCTCCTGGCCGAGGCCGATCAGCTCGGCGCCACGCCTGTCCTCGTCGCCGAGGACGGCCGCCTCGCCGGCGCCATTCTTCTTCGCGACCGGGTCCGCGAGGGCATCAAGGAAGCCGTCCACGGACTCGAACACCTGGACATCACCCACCTCGTCATGCTCACCGGCGACCGCCGCCGGGCCGCCGAGGCCATCGCCCGCGAGATCGGCATCCCGAACGTCGAGGCCGAACTGCTGCCCGAAGAAAAGGTCGAAAAACTCCGCCAGTACCTCTCCCAGGGCCGTAAGGTCGCTATGGTCGGCGACGGCGTCAACGACGCCCCGGCGCTGGCCACCGCTCACGTCGGCATCGCCGTCTCCGGAGCCAGCGATATCACTGCCGAAGCGGCCGACGTCGTTTACATGCCGCGGCCGCTGGACCGCTTGCCCAAGCTGTTCGAGGTCGCCCGCAAGGCCGTGTCCACCGCCTGGCTGAACATCATCCTTTTCGCCGGCGTAGTGAACGTGGTCGCCGTGGGAATCGCCTCGACCGGCATCGTCGGCCCCCTCGGCGCCGCTGTCTTCCACCAGGTGGCCTCTCTGCTCGTGATCCTCAACTCGCTGCGGTTGCTGCGGGTGGAACCGGCCCGCGGCCGGCATCACGGCGGTTTGCTGCACCGGCTCGGCCACCAGATCGAGCACACTCCTGCCGCCGCCGCCTGGCGGAAACTCAAAGCTGCCGCAGCCGCCTTCGATCCGAAAGAGGCCTTCCATTACCTCATCGTCAACCGCCGCCGCTATGCGAAGCCGGCCCTCGCCGGCGCCGCCGCACTCTACCTGCTCAGCGGTTTCTATGTACTCGGCCCCGACGAGGTGGGTGTGATCGAACGGTTCGGCCGTAAGATCCTCCCGTACAAACAGCCCGGCCTGCACTTCAAGTGGATGTGGCCTGTGGACCGGCTGACCCGGATCCAGGCGCGGCGGGTGCGGGTGATTGAAATCGGTTTCCGTAGCGGGAGCGAGCTTCCCGAAACCGAGCCCGCTGCCTATGAGTGGAACGTGCAGCACCGCTCGGGGCGTTTCCAGAAGAAGCCGGAAGAGTCCCTCATGTTGAGTGGGGACATGAACATGCTCGAAATGAACGCGGTGATCCACTACCGCCTGAACCGCCCCGACGACTACCTCTTCCAGCTTCTCGACGGCGAAACCACCGTCCGCGTCGCCGCCGAGAGCGTGCTGCGCAGCGCCGTCCGAACCACAGTGCTGGACGGCGTCTTGACGGTGGCCCGCAACGAGATCGAGCGGCGCACCGCTGAGGAGCTTCAGAGACGCCTCGACAAATACCGTGCCGGAGTTCAAATCCTCCAGGTCCGGCTTCTCGACGTGCATCCCTCACTCGAGGTGGTGGACGCCTTCCGCGATGTCGCCGGCGCGTTCGAGGAAAAGAACCGCATGATCAACGAAGCCGAAGGCTACCATAACGAACAGGTGGCCCTGGCCCGGGGCACGGCGGCCGCTGACGTCGTCACCGCCCGGGGATACTCCGTGGACCGTAAGAACCGCGCCGCCGGCGAGGCGTCGCGCTTCATCGCCTGGGAACAGGCCTTCCGGCGAGCCCCGCAGGTCAACCAGACCAGACTCTACCTGGAAACGATGGAACAGATCCTGGCGGGACGCCGCAAGATGATCGTGGACTCCACGCGCGGCCGCCGCCACCTGACACTCGTCGATGACGGCCTGGGATTGTTCCCGGCCGTGCCCGAACAGCCGTACCGGCCGGAGACCGAATACCCGCCCCTGGAAGAATCTCCGCCCCCTCCGGTTCCCGGCGCGGCCCCGGCGAAGCAGCCATGAAGCGCTCGAGCCATTGAGAGGATGAACGATGGAGCGTTATAAGAAATACGTACCGGCCGCCCTCGCGGCCCTCCTGGCGCTGCTGCTGGCGCGCACCTTCTTTTCCGTCCGGGAAACCGAATTCGTCCTCGTCACCCAGTTCGGCAAGCCCGTCTACACCGTGACCGAGCCGGGCCTCCACGTGAAATGGTTCTTCCGCAGCGCCACCTACTTTGACCGCCGCCTCCGCATCTACAACCCGCGTCCGAGCGAGTTTCTGACCCGCGACAAGAAGAACCTCGTCATCGAGTGCTACGTCGCCTGGCAGATCGCCGATCCGAAGACCTTCGTCCAGACCGTCGGCGATCCGGTGGCTGCGGAGATGCGCCTGCACGACATCATTTGGTCCTCGCTCGCCGCCGCCGTCGGCACGCACGACATGGACGCGTTGATCGCGCCGTCGCCCCAGGCCGTGCGCACTCAGGACATGCTCGACGAGGTGACGCAGCTCACCGACGCCCGGGCGCTGGAACGTTACGGCATCCGCGTCGCCGACGTCCGCATCAAGCGCCTCAACCTGCCCGAGCAGAACAAGCAGAGCGTCTATGCGCGTATGAGAGCCGAACGGGAACGCATCGCCCGCCGGTACCGGGCCGAGGGCGAGGAGCAGGCCCTCAAGATCCGCGCCGACGCCGACCGTCAGAAGCAGGAGATCCTCTCGGCGGCCTACAAGCAGGCCGAAGAGATCAAAGGCCAGGGCGACGCCGAGGCGACGCGCATTTACAGCAACGCTTACTCGCGGAACCCGGCTTTCTATAAGCTGTTGCGTACCCTCGAAGCCTACAAGAAGATCTTCGGCGACGACAAGACCACAGCCATCCTGAGCTCGGACTCCGAGCTGCTGAAAGTCATGATGGAAGGAGAGAGGGCAGCACGGTGAGCCTGACCGGCGTCGCCAAACCGGGAACCCATCCGGAGCATGAGCACCCTCATGCCCATGAGCATCCCCACCCTCACGAGCGCCGTCCTCCCATTTGGCGGCGCCACCCGAGGCGAATTGCCGGAGCTCTGCTTCTGTTGTGGCTGCTGAGCGGCGTCTACATCGTCCCCGCTGACCAGCAAGCGGTGGTCACCCGGTTCGGCAAGGTGGTGGAGCCGCGGGTGATGCCCGGCATCCACATCGCCTGGCCGTGGCCCCTTGAGCGGGTGACGAAGCTCAAGGTTCAGCAGTTGCAGCGCCTCATCATCGGCGGCGATATCTCCGACGGCATCCTGGGCCGCACCGATCCCCGCATCTCCCAATTCTTGACCGGCGATCAGAACCTGATCCACATGCGGGTCGTCGTCCAGTACTCGGTGGGCGAGCCGGCCCAGTATCTGTTCCGCGCGGAAAACGTATCGAAGGCCGTCGGGGCCGCGGTGGAAGCCGAGCTGGCCCACCGGGTGGCGAACCGTGGCGTCGACGCCGTCCTGACCACCGAGAAAGCGGCCATCCAGGAAGAGGTCCGCGCCGCGGCGCAGAAGATCATCGACGCTTACGGCATCGGGGTGCTGCTGGCCAGCGTCAACATCGAGAGTGCCCAACCGCCGCCGGAGGCGGCCGACGCCTTCCGCGATGTCGCCGGGGCCCGGGCCGACGCCGCCCGCATCGTCAATGAGGCTCACGGTTACGCCAACGACGTCATTCCCCGGGCCCGGGGCGAGGCTCAGCGGCTGCTCGCCGAGGCCGAAGCCTACCGCCGCCGCAAGATCAATGAGGCCCTCGGCGACGCCTCCCGCTTCTCCCAGGTCGCCCGGGAATACCAGCGCGCCCGGCAGATCACCGGCCGCCGGCTGTACCTCGAGACGATGGAGAAGATCCTGCCCCGTATCCGCAAGCTGGTTGTCGACAAGAGCGGCAACCTCGACCTGACGATCATTCGGAAAGGGGCCCCGCCCGCCAAACCTCCCCCGAAGCAGTGAGACATGGCTGAGCAACGAACCGCCCAGGCAGTGACCATCGCGGTGATCGCCCTGATCGTGGCGATCATCGCCATCCGCCAGTCCGGCTGGAAGCCCTCACCGCGCACCAACCGCGACCAGACGCCCCAGGACGCCATCTATGCGATGTTGGACGCCGCTCGGGAAGGCGACGTCCAGGCTTACCTCAGGCACTACGCCGGCCAGATCCGCGCCACTTTGGAGCAGGCCGTCAAGGAGCAGGGCGAGGACGGCTTCGCCCGCTACTTGCGGGAGAGTAACGCGCCGGTCAAAGGCATCGCCATCACCGAGCCGGAGAAGATCGCGCCCAACGAAGTGAAAGCCCGCGTCGAGTACGTCTACCAGGACCGCAACGAGGTTCAGTACATGTACCTGACTCGAACCGGCGGCAAGTGGGTGATCACCCGCGTGGACGCGGTCCAGCGCATCAAGACAGTGATCCCCTACGGGACTCCGGTGGAGTGACGCCGCTTACGAGCTTCTCCCGGTTTTGCCGCCTTCGCCCTCCGGCAGGAAGGACCTGTAGCCACCGCTTTGCATCGCCGCGCGGGTCCGGTCGAGATCGGCGGCGCGCACGTAGAAGAACGCTCCCACCCGGGTGCGGCGGAAAATCACTCCTCCGCTGTACGTATCCGGCTCGACGTAGTAGTCGATCGCCCGCTCGGTCAGCAGGTCCTCGAGCCTCAGGGCCTCGTTCAGGCGCTTGGCGATGTAAACCAGCGTCAATTCGTCGCCGTCGAAGAACTCGGCTTCTCTGCGCACCGCTGTCTTGATTTATACCGCATCTCGGCGCTCGGAACAGCTTGACGGCGGCGCCTCGGCGCGGCAGGATGGGTTAGGCTCTGACCAGAGAGGCCGGCCATGAGACCTGTATCGCTGCTTCTGTTCGCCGCTGTCTGCCTCACCTGCGCGAATCGCGTCCCGAAGCCCGCCGTCGAGCACGTTACAGTCTTCCGCTCCGGCCCGGAGGGTTATCCGAGCATTCGGATCCCGTCGGTCGTAGTGACGAAATCCGGCGCCGTCCTGGCCTTTGCCGAAGGCCGCATGAAACCCAGCGACCACGCCGAGAACGACATCATCCTCAAGCGCAGCACCGACGGTGGGCGCACCTGGGGCGAGCTTCAGGTGATCGCCGAAGACGGACGCAACTGCCTCAACAACCCACAGGCCGTGGTGCTGCCTGCAGGCCGCGTTTTGCTCATGTATCAGGTCTTCCCGGAACACGTACACTCGGTGAGAATGGGTGATTCCATCCGCCCGGCTTCCCCCGGCTACGAAGGCCCGGACGTGCAGCGTTCCTACCTCATCTGGAGCGACGACGAGGGCCGGACCTGGTCCGAGCCGCGCGACGTCACCCGCCAGGTGAAACGCCCCGACGCCTCGGCGCTGGCCGGCGGGCCCGGCATCGGCATCGTGCTGCGCCGCGGCCCGCATAAGGGGCGGATCGTGATGCCCTTCAACGAGACCGTCTACCCGGGCGAGGGGCGCGAACCGAAAGACCGCATCTTCCACGTCTACGCCGCCTTCTCCGACGACGGCGGCCGGACGTGGCGCTGCGGCCATCCCGTCCCGCACGACCAAGACCTGCCGGGGCAGGCCGGCTGGGGAAACGAGGTCCAGGTGGTCGAGCGCATCGACGGCTCGATCCTGCTGAACTCCCGCAGCTACCGCGGGGCGAAACTCCGCAAGACGGCTGTCAGCGACGACGGCGGCGAGACGTGGTCTCCCCTGAAAGACGATCCGCAACTCCCCGAACCCGAGTGCATGGGCAGCATCTTCCGCTACAGCGATCCCCTAGACGGCGAGCCAAGCCGCATCCTGTTCAGCTCGCCGGCCAGCCAGTCCGCCCGGACCTTGGGCACCATCCGCCTTAGCTATGACGAAGGCGAAACGTGGCCCGTCTCCCGGATCCTGGTTCCCAACGGCGGCTCTTTCGCCTACTCCTGCTTGACGCGGCTGCCCGACGGCGCGATCGGCTGTCTTTACGAGACCGACCACTACGGTCGCATCGTCTTCGCCCGCATTCCCCTCGCCTGGCTCGTACCGTGAATCCCGGTCCTGCCCGTCGCCGACCCTCCCGGGCGGGTGATTCGCCGGGCAACCGCCCGATCCGGTCCGGCGTGTCCGTATGCTAAGGCTCGGCGGCCGCCATCGACTCCGCAGCAGCGGCTGGAAAGGTCTCGGGCGTGACGAAGAAGGCCAGCTCCCAACCCGCCTCCTCGAAAGCGTGTGCTCGGGCGGTAAAGACCACCGAACACGCGGGTTCTTCCGGCGGCTCCGGCACCTCCGGACCGGCGGCCGGAGAAACGACGGCAAGATACCGTAAGACGTGGTAGACATCACCCTCAGCCGGTATCGAGAGATCGTAATACTGGGTCCGGAAACGAACCCGCGCGTCCCGCTGAGCGGTGTGCCAGACCAGGTAGGAGCAGCACTCCACCACCCGCTCGAACCACGCCGGGCGGGTGAGACCGGACGGAAGATCGAGCACCAGGACGGCCAGCGGGTCCTGGTCCTGCGCAAACTCTCGGACCTGCAGCTCCCCGGTGTGCGCCGTCGCTTTCCAGTCCACGTGCCGCGCGCTTTCCAAAGGCTCGTACGGACGGATGCGGTAAAAGTCGCTCCCTCTGCCGCGCAGGCGGGCCTCTATTTCACCGTTCACAGCGTGGAGCAGCTCCGGAAAGCCCGGCTGCGGCTCCAGACACGGATAGACGAGGATGTCCCGCTCCAGCGTCACGCGGATCCGCCGCTCGGTGAAGCCGAACGGAAAGCGGGTGGAGAACTCAAAAGCGTTCTCCCGATAACGTCCGCGCCTCGGGAACTCCGCCTCCACAGTGACCTGGACGACGCTGCGCGGAGGCAAGACCGGAAAGTAGAGGTCCGCCGGGATCGGGCTGGGCTGCACGCCGCTCAGGCGAACCGAGAAGGCCGTCAGCCGTTTCTGATTGCGGATCTGGACTCGGGCCGCCGCCTTCTGCCGCGCGGCGATATGCTCCGGCAGCGAGAAGTCCACCTGGAGCTCGGCCAGGGTGAGGCGGCTGACGAGCCCGGAGACGAGTAGCGCCGCCAGCATCACCGCAAAGAGCAGGAACAGCAGGTTGTTGGCCGAAACGAACGCCCCGATGCCGACCAGGACCGCGGCCGCCGTGAAGACCAGGCCGCGCCGAGTGACCCGCTGCCGCACACCGCCGGCCACGCCACGGCGGATGCGCCTCCACCAATCGCCGAACACCTGCCCTCATGGTGGCACAGGCCGCCGGACAGGTACAATGGCGGTGAACGGGAACGGAGGCCGTCTCGCATGAAGCTGATCCTGAGCCTGTTGATCGCCGCGACGATGCTCAACGCCGGCGAGTGGAAGCAGTTGTTCAACGGGAAGAACCTCGACGGCTGGAAGATGGTCGGACCCGGCCGTTTCGTCGTCGAGAACGGTGTGATGAAGACCGAGGGCGGGATGGGTCTTCTCTATTACACTCGAGAGAAGTTCGGCAATTGCCGGATCCGCGTGGTCTTCAAAACGGCCTCGGACCACAGCAACTCCGGCGTCTTCATCCGGCTGCCCGAGGAGCCGCCCGACCCCTGGTACGCAGTTCACAACGGCTACGAAGTGCAGATCGAGGCCAGTGGCGATGATTGGCACGCCACCGGCTCCATCTATTCGCTGGCCAAAGTGATCGCCCGCCCACAGAAGCCCGCCGGCGAATGGAACGTGCTGGAGATAGAACTGGACGGGCCGATCACGCGCTCCTACTTGAACGGCGTGAAGGTCATGGAGTTCGATCCGTCCAAGCCGGTACCCCCAAGGAAGCGCTGGTACGAGCCGGTCCGAGGTCCCCGGCCGGACTACGGCTACATCGGCCTGCAGAACCACGACGCCCGCTCGACGGTCTACTTCAAGGAAGTGAGCGTCAAACCGCTCGAGAAGTGACCCCCAGGGCGGCTCACCCGGCGGCCCGGTCCGCCGCCTCCACTTCGTGGATACGATTCCCGGCCAGTTCCAGGAACCGCGCTGCACCCAGCGTGCGGTAGCGCTCCGGATGGCACGTCAGGATCAGCAACTGCACCCGGCCGCTCCACTCCTCGATCAACTCGAAGATCCGCCCCAGCCGCTCATCGTCGGTGTTGAGCAGCACGTCGTCGAGCACCACCAGGTGACGCTCCCGCCCGGTGAGGATGCGCGCCAGCGCCAGCCGCACCGCCAGGTGGATCTGCTCCTGCTCGCCACCGGAGAACTCCTCCACCGGAACCTTCGGCGGGCCTTCCGGCGGGCGCAGGCCGGCGACGGCGAAATCGCCGCCCAGTTCGAAATCGGCGAGGCGCCTCCCGGCGATGCGTTCCAGCAGCCCCGCGGCTTCCTCGGCCACCGGCCCGGCGAGATCGCCCAGCGCCGCCTGCTTGGCCTGCGCCAGGCATTGCCACGCTAAGCGCACGGCCTCGGCTTCCCGCTCGGCGGCGGCGAGTTCGCGCTCGACAGCGTTCCTCTCCTCCTCGGCCTCGGCGTAGACCTCATACGGGGCCCGGCGCAGCGCCGCTCCCAGGTCCGCCTCGGCGTTCATCCGGGCGCGTTCTTTCTCGCGGACCGTTCGTTCCAGTTCCGCCGCGCGCTCGCGCAGCTCAGCCGCCCGCTCCTCGATGCCGGCCGGCAATTCGCCGAGCTTCCGTTTCGTCTCCTCGAGCTTGCGGGTGAGATCCTCCCAGCGCAGCTTGCGTTTGCGCAATTCCTCGCTGCGTTGGTCTTCGCTCAGCCCGTCGCTTTCAAGCTCGGCCAGCCGTTTCTGCTTCTCCTCGATCTCGTTCTCCAGCTTCTCGAGCTCGCTGCGCCTCTCGGCGTGCTCCACCTGCTTCCGGACCGCCAGCTCCTGGCGTTCGCGGCGGCGGCGCTCGGCTTCTTCCAACTCCCGGCCGACGGTCTTCCGCAGCGCCTCGACTTCCGCTTCGGCCGCCTCGAGATCCGGCGCTGCGCTCTTCCATTCCGGATACTCGGCAGCAAGCTCGGCGCGGCGCGCGGCCAGCTCCTCGAGCCTTCTCTCGACGCCGTCCTCGGACCGCTCGCCCAGCCGCGTGATGCGCTCGGTCTCCAGCTTCTCGATCTCCGCCTCGAGCCGCTCCCGTTCGCGGAGCCGCTGTTCGAGCACGCCGGGATCGCTCGCGCCGAACGGCGCCGTCAACCCGGCCAGCCGCTCGGCGGCCTCGCTGCGTTGTGCGCGCAACGCAGTGAGGTCGCCCGCCGGTCCGCGCGCCCGGAAGCGCCCCACGCCGGCGATCTCGATTTCCACCTTCCCTTCACCGGCCACCTCGAAGACCTCGCCCGGCTCCAGGCGACGCGTGGCGCGGGGCTCGCCCTCGAGCACGGTGACGCCGGCCGCGATCTCGGGAACGAACTCGGCATGGACCAGCGCGGCGTCGATCCGGCCGTCGAGCCGCGCGATCTCAGCGGCCAGCTTCCGCACACGGTCCAACGTGGTCCTCTCCGGCGCTTGCAACGCCGCGATCCGCCCGCGCAGCTTCTCGATCTCGCCGCCGATCTCCCCCACGCGGGCCAACAGGCCGCGTAAGCTCTCCTGCTCCCGGGCGATCGCTTGCCATTCACGGCCCGCCTCGAGCCGGCGCTCGAGCTGCCGCAACTCCTCTTCGCGGCTCCTGGCGGCGCGATAGTCCGCCTCGGCCTCTTCGAGCTTCTTGCGGGCCGCCGCTTCCGCCACCTCGGCTTCTTGTGTGCCCTTCTCCGCCTCTACCTTCTTCTGCCGCCGCTCGGCCAGCTCCTTGCGCAGCCTGCCGATCTCGGCCACCGCCTTTTCGAGCGCCTGCAGGCTGGTGGAGGCCGCGCGCTGCTCGGCTTCGGCGAGGCGCTCTTCTTGCTTCAAGCGCTTCCATTCGGCCTCGGCCGTCCCGGCCGCCTCCAGTTCCGGCCGCAGCTTGGCCAACGCTGCCTGCGCGGCTTCGAGTTCCCGGGCGGCGGTCTTGACCTGGGCGCGGAACGCTTCGATCTCGTTCATCGCCTTCACGGCATCTGCGGCGCGTTCCCGGGCTTTCTCGGCCGCGTCGCGGAGCCGCCGCACCGGAGAAGCTTTCCGCTCCTTGCCGGCGTCGGTGAACCACCGCTCATAGACTTCCCGGAGCCGCTTCTCGGCCTTGCGGCCGGCTTCCCCCGCCAGCGACGCGCCCAGCGCCTCGCGGACCTGTTCGAGCAGCGGTCCGCTCAGCGATCCCAGCGGCAGCCGGCCCTGGGGCGTGACGAGGACGCGCAGCAGGCTCGAGTGGGTCTGTTTGGCAAGGCCGCGCTTGATCTCTTCGGCGGCCAGCAGCTCCCGGAGCCGCTCGTCGGCGCCCCGGTTCTCGGCGACGGCGCTCCAGCGGCCGTCCGCCGCCCGGCGCTCGAGAGTCGAGAACGGCCGGTCGAGGAACCGCTTGCGGGCGCGCCAGGCGTGGCCGCCGTGTTCGAACTCGACTTCGATCTCCGGCGCCAGGTCCGCTCCCCACGGCCGCAGTGCCTGGACCGCGTCGCCGGTGACATTGTGGTTGTCGAGCAGGCACCGCACCACCGCCTCGAGCAGGGTGGACTTCCCCGCCCCGTTCGGCCCGGCGAGCACGACCACCGGCGCATCCGGCAGGACGAGCTCGATCGGCTCCCGGAAGCAGCGGAAGCCCCGGACCGAGACGCGCCGCAGGATCATCCGGCCACCCCCAGCGTAGCGCGGTAGAGCAACAGCAGCGCCTGCCGGCGGATGATCTCGTCGGCGGCGTCGCGCTGAACGAGGCGGGCCGCCTCGCGCAGAAAACCTTCGGGCAGGCTTTCCAGCCACTCGTCCCAGTCCGGCTCCAGATCCAGGCCGTCGCGACGCAGCCTCCCCAACAGGAAGCGCTCCTCGAGGGTCTGCTCGAGACGGTGAAGGATCTCGGACTCGTCCGGGTAGAGCGTGCCGCGGATCGAACACTCCACCAAAGCCGTTTCGGGATCGGGAACGGCTTCGAGGTCTTCGAGCGCCCGGCGCAGCTCGCCCCGCGAGGCGATCCTGTAGTCTTTCCTCAACCACCGCAGGGCCCCGACACGGACCGCCTCGACGGCCGGAGCGGCGCCGGGCGCTTCGATCTCTACGAGGAGCACGTTGCCGCTGTCGCGCTCGCCGAAGGCGGTGGCTTCGTGGGCGCCGGAATAGGCCATCCGGACCGCCCCGTCCACCTCGTAGAGCGCCGTCGAATGCCAGTGCCCCAGAGCGAGGTAATCGAGCCCGGCGCGGCGCGCGGCGTCCCGGCCGACCACGTCCGCGCCGTCGCTACCGGCCACTCCTTCGACGCCGGCGTGGGCCATCCCGATGCGGATGCCGGTTCCGCCGCCGGCTTCGATCCAAGCCGTCGGATCGCGCCGCGAGCCCCCGCGGGAGCCCGGGCATGGAAACAGCACGCCGCCCGGCAGCGGTACGGGCTTCGGAGTGAGCAGCAGGTGAACGTCCGGCTGCCCCACCCAGGCGGGATCCTCCCAGACCGAACCCGGCTCGCGCGGGTCGTGGTTGCCGGGGATCACGTAGACGGGCCGGCCCGCCGAGCCGAGCAGCCGCGCCACCTCGCGCACCGCGACGCGGCTGACGCCGTTGTGCTCGAAGACGTCGCCGGCCACCAGGATGAAGTCCACTTTGCGCTCCCGGGCCAGCTCGACGACGCGCCGGGCGGTCTCCAGCCGCTTCCGGCGCACGGCGCCCGCCTTCTCGCCGAGATGGGCCGCTTTCATGCCGATCTGCCAGTCGGCCGTGTGGAGGAATCTCATCAGCGCTGGTCCCTGTAACCAGCTTGCCGGATCGGGTGGCTCACGTGGTGAGCCCGCGCCTCAGACGGTGGCCGCCTTCCCTTTGGCGGAGACCGGAACCCGCACCGGGGCCTTTTTCGGGGCCTCCTCGTACCGCGCCGCCGCCCGCTTGAGCATCTCGATCACCTCCCGGCGCAGCGGCTCCGGCGAGATCACCTCGACGTCGGGGCCGTGCCGCAGCACGTCCATCAGGATCTCGCGCGACTCCGAGTACGGCACCTTCAAGGTGAGCGAGCCGTCCTCGTGGAGGATGCGCTCCTGATCCGGGTGCCACTTCTCGTGCGCCACCCAGCGGGCGGCTATCGGAGAGAACCGCAGCACGGCCACGTGGCGCGGCGGCCCGGCGAAGATCCCATAAGCCTCGCAGACCTGGGCGTCGAGCTGCTCGGCGGGCACCTCCCTGGCCCGGTCCCGGCCGACGACCACGCGCTTCATCGAGTCCAGGGCGAAGATCCGCAGGTCGTTGCGGAGGTGGCACCAGGCCTGCAGATACCAGTTGTCGCGGTAATAGATGAGTCGCTGCGGCGAGGTGTCCCGCCGCGTGGCGGCGTCGCGCGAGCGCGTGTGGTATTCGATCCACAGCCGCCGCCGGGCCAGCGTCGCCTGGCTGACAGTGCGGAAGTGCTCCGGCACCACGGGCCGGATGCCGGCGTGCAGAATGCGGAACCGCTGCCTGAGATCCGCCGGCTTCAGCGGGCTGTGGGCGAGTATCTCGCGCAGCCGCTTGGCGAAAGGCTGCAACTGGTCCCGGAGCAGGCCCGTGTGGAGCTGCTCGAGGATCTCGTTCATCAGCAGCAGCGAATGGATCTCGTCGGCGGTGAACCAGAGGCCGGGCAGCGAATAGGCGTTGGAATCATCGCCGTTGGTGTCGTATCGGTAGGTGTTGGTCTCGCGGTCCCAGACGATGGGGGCGCGGAGGCGGCTGCGCATGTACTCCAAGTCGCGCTTGAAAGTGGCCGGCGAAACCTCGAGGGCCGAGAGGATGTCGTCCCTGGAAGGCGGCCTGCGCCCGCGCAGCATCCGGTCGATCTGATAAATGCGCTCGAGCTGGCTCATTCGTTCCCTACTCTTTGAAGATTACATGAATATATCGGCTCGCTGCTGTCTTTTCCGCACGACAGGCCGGCCGCGACGACCTCCGATACGGCCTGTGGGCGGCCGCGGCTTCCCGTCTGAGACAGGCTCGTACCCCGCAGACGGCGCTCACACCCACCGCAGACCGGGGAACGTCCAGTTCAGTGCAAGCCATAGAACAGACGGGGAGGCGAAGAAAGAAATCCGCGCCGCCCAGCGCACCAGGCCGGGAGGAAACAGATGCGGCTCGCCGAAACGGTAATAGGAGACGCCGGAGATCAAGACCGTCGCCAGCGACGCCCAGACGAGCGCCCCCACAAGCCAGTGCTCCGGATCCAGGACAAAAGCCAGACACAGCGCAGCGATCACCGCCGTATTCGCCTTGCCCCACGCCTGCGCCCGGGGGATGCGGCCCTGCCGACGGGCGAGGATGGCTCCCAGCGCGACGATCAGCAGGTCGCGGTAGCCGAGCAGCAGGATGACGAGCGCCGGGAAGCCCCGGGCGGCGACGGCGGCCAGGATGCCCGAGGCCATGGCGATCTTGTCGGCCAGCGGATCGAGAATCATCCCGAGTTCAGTGACCTGGCCGAGGCGGCGGCTCAACCACCCGTCCAGGGCGTCGGAGACGGCGGCCACGGCGATGAGCAGCGCCAGCCACCCGTCGAGCCCGGCCTCCGGATGCGCCACCAGCCAAGTGATGGGCGCGGCGAGGGCGAGGCGAAGCAGGCTGAGCAGGTTGCCCGGGTAGAACCAGTGGCGCAGTTCGATCGTCATTCTCGGAAGCCGGACCAGTTCCCAGGCTACAACAGCGTCTGCTTACCGGCGGCCCGCGCCGCTGCCGGCCGGCGTCCCCCGTCAACGCAGGAAAGGCAGCAAGCGCAAGAAACGAGGGCCCCGGGGCCGGCTGTGCCGGCTGCCGCCCGGGGGCCGCCGGTCGAGTTCCAGGCTCCGCACGTACTCCGCCACCTGTTCCGGCGGCAGAGGCCGGGCCTTGCGCAGGGCCATGGCGGCTTCCCGGGCGCGGCAGAAGCGGTCCAGTTCGTACCAGGAGGCGAGGAGGCGGTCTTCGATCTCGTCGCGGCGACGCCAGTCGAGCCGCCCGTCCAGCACTTGAAAGAGCCGCCGCAACGGAACCGGCTCCTCGGGCGGCGACGAGCGCACTTCGGCGACGAGGGCCGCGCCGTAGGAGCGGTCCGAGACGACCGCGGCATCGCCGCCCAGCCGTTCCGCGGCTCTGGCGACCACCTGCCGTACCCGTTCCCCGGCGGCCGGCAGCAGCTCGCGCATCCCGTCCTCGTCATACCCCAAGACAGCGAACCACACGATCTGGCGCTCGAGGCGCGTGAATTCCTCCAGCGCGCCGCCGAAGCGCTCCCGGATTCCCCGGTCGCCGGCGTCTGCCGGCAGGGCGCCGGCCCAATCGAGCCAGTATTCGGCGGCGCAGTAGAGAAACTCCCGGTCGGTGGCCGTGCGGAATCGGTTCACAGGACTGCGGGCATCGTCCCGCAAGGCGGCGAGAAAGCCTTTCAAAGAGCCCTCGCGCCCGGCGGCGGCTTCGTCATGGCGCCGGGCGATCCACTCCAGGGCGGGCAGGAACCGGCTCACGAGGTACTCCCAGCCCTCAGCCCGGCCCGCCCGGCAGTCTTCCAGCATGTCGATCGACGTATAGACGGCCAAGGCGCACCTCCCCTCTGAGCGTGCAAGCGTTTCTTCTGATTTTATCGCCCGGCGGAACCGGACCCGGCGGTTCTCAAACCTCGAAACGGATGCCTTGGGCCAGCGGCAGTTCGCTCGACCAGTTGATGGTGACGGTCTGGCGCCGCATGTAAGCCTTCCAGGCGTCCGAGCCGGCCTCGCGTCCGCCGCCGGTCTCCTTCTCGCCGCCGAAGGCGCCGCCGATCTCGGCCCCGCTGGTGCCGATGTTGATGTTGGCGATGCCGCAGTCCGAGCCCCGGGCGCTCAGGAACGTTTCGGCGGAGATCAGGTTCGTGGTGAACATGGCCGAGGAGAGGCCCTGGGGCACGGTGTTGTGCCACTCGATGGCCTGATCCAGGGTCTCGAACTCGATCAGGTGCAGGATCGGGGCGAAGATCTCTTCGCACACGATGGGCATGTCGGGCCGGGAGCGGACGATGGCCGGCTCCACCCAGCAGCCGCCCGGACGGTCCTTGAGGACGCACCCGCCGTAGAGCAGTTCTCCGCCTTGCTCCTGAATGGTCTTCAGGCCCTGCATCATCTCCTCGACGGCGGCGCGGTTCACCAGCGGGCCCATCAATGTCTTTTCGTCCAGGGGATCGCCGATGCGGATCTGGCGGTAGGCGGCGACGAGCCGCTCGGTCATCTCCTTGGCGATGGGCTGGTGCAGGAAGACCCGCCGGATGGTGGTGCAGCGCTGGCCGGCGGTGCCGACGGCGCCGAAGAGGATGGCCCGCAGGGCCAGGTCCAGGTTGGCGTCCTCCATGACGATGACGCCGTTGTTGCCGCCCAACTCGAGGATCGTCCGGCCGAGCCGCTTGCCCACCACTTCGGCGACCCGGTGGCCCATGCGGCAGGAGCCGGTGGCGCTCACCAACGGAATGCGCGGGTCGGCGAGCAGCCGCTCGCCGACGACGGAGCCCCGTCCGATTACCAGAGTGAAGACGCCGCGCCAGCCGTGGCGCTCCAGGACGCGATCGACGATGCGCTGCACGGCGATAGCCGTCAGCGGCGTCTCCGAAGAGGGCTTCCAGACGACGCAATCGCCGCAGACGGCGGCGATGAAGGCGTTCCAGGACCAGACGGCGACGGGGAAGTTGAACGCCGAGATTACCCCGACCACGCCCAGCGGGTGCCACTGCTCGTACATGCGGTGGGCCGGGCGTTCGCTTTGCATGGTGTAGCCGTAGAGCTGGCGGGAGAGGCCGACGGCGAAGTCGCCGATGTCGATCATCTCCTGTACCTCGCCCTTGCCCTCGGCCAGGATCTTGCCCATCTCGATGGTGACCAGGGCGCCGAGGTCGTCCTTGGAGCGCCGCAGGTCGTCGCTGATCTCGCGGATGATCAAACCCCGCTTGGGGGCCGGAAACATCCGCCACTCCTGAAAGACCTCCGAGGCTTCCTCGACCACGCGGTCGTAGTCCTCCGCCGAAGCCATCTTCACCTTGGCGATGACGGAACCGTCGGCCGGATTGACGGAGGCCAACTCGCCGCCGCCCGGTTCGGCGATCCAGTCCCGCCCGCAGGCGCCGGAATTCACGGAAGCGATGCCCAACCTCTCGAGCACCGCGGCAATGTCAAGTTTGGAATTCGTAGCAGCCATGATCTCGTTACCCCTCTTTTGCGCCGGGAACCGTTCGCTCGCCAGCCGCCCGGGACGGGGAACGCAGTTGTTCCGCCGCGGCGCCGGCGGCCGGGCGGGCTCCGGCGGCCTGTTCCTGCACGTTCACCACCGGCACGGCGAACTCGATGCCTTCCCGGCGGAAGACCTCTTCGATCGCTTCGTGCACTTTGTCCTTGGTAGCCATCCCGTGGCCGAAATCGACGAAGAACCGGAGTTCGAACTTCATCGCGCTCTCGCCGAACTCGAGCAGCAGCGCCTTGGGCGGCGGATCCTCGAGTACCTCGGGGAACTTGCGCGCCGCCTCGAGCAGCGCCTGCTTCACCTTCTTCACGTCCACTCCGTAGGCGACACGGACGGGCACGTCCACGCGGCGCTTGGAATCCGACAGCGTCCAGTTGACCAGCTTGTTGGTGATGAATTCCTTGTTGGGGACGATCATTTCGCTGCGGTCCCAAAGTGAGATCGTCGTGGCGCGGATCTGGATACGGCTCACGCGGCCCTGCAGATTGCCGATGGTCACGGCGTCGCCCACCCGAACGGGCCGCTCCACCAGCAAGATGAGACCAGAGACGAAGTTGGCTACGATCTCCTGGAGGCCGAAGCCAAGACCGAAGGTGAGGGCCGCCGCCAGCCACTGGATCTTCGACCAGGACAGGCCCAGCAGGCCGAAGGTGACGCTGACGCCGCCGATCAGGATGGCGTAGCGCACCAACGTACTGGCTGCCACCCGCGCGCCGCTGTCCACGCCGGGGCGCCGCAACAGTATCAGTTCCACCAGACCGGGCACATCCCGCACCAGGGCAATCGTAATGAGAAACGCCAGTAGCGCCTGGCCGACGTTCCAAAGCGTCAGCGTCGTCGCGCCGCCGGCGCCCCTGCTGTCAGCGGCGCTGGTCTTGACCGGCGCGGCCGTCTTGCCAAGCGGCGCCGGCGACGGCTTCTGTTGCGCATCACCGCCGCCGTCTCCGGGTGGGGCCTTCTGCTGAGCCGCCAGCGGGGAGGGCCCGTCGATAGGGCTGAGAATGGTAACACTCGGATAGACTTGCACGCGCTTGAGGGCTTGCAGCGCCGGCAGGGCGTCGGACCAGATCCCGTACAGGCCCACCGTGACCAGGACGATGACGACAAAGTGGAAAAGTTGGCGGACCCTCGGCCCAAGCTGTTCGGTCGCCGTCCGGGCCTCTTGCGGCAGATCCCGGCTTCGGCGGAGCCGAATCGCCCACCAGCGCTCCAACAGCTTCGCCAACACCAGTAGCACGAGGATGAGCGAAATGGTCCGGAAGAACTGAAAAGCCAGCATCAGGCCTGTCAGGTAATAGCCGAACAGGGCCGCCAGGGCCGGGACGACAGCCACCAGCATCACCGTCGGATAGGCCCAGTAGGAGACCCTCCGCAACTCCAGGTTCACCCGCCGATCGACCTCGCTCCTGCCGGTCCAGCGGGGCCGGAAGACGGCAAACATCGCTCCGGCCAAAACCAACAGCGCCGCAATGAATCCCAACCGGCCGAGAGAATCACTGAGCGGGCGCACTTCCTCCGCACTGTCGATCCGCAAGCCCGCCCACCCGAGGTGCAGGCACACATAGAGCAACGGGAGCACCACGGCCTCGGCCCAGAAGAGGCCGCGGTAGAGCCTCCGGGCCAAGATCCGGGAACCGCCGAAATGCGCCTCGGCCAGGCCGTTCGGCCGGGCGAGGCTGCGGATCGAGCTGAACAGCGCGGCGATCCCGGCCAGGTAGTAGAGCGTCTGACCGAGGGCGAAAACAAACTCGGATACCGCCACCCCCGTGTTCAGGGCCCGGCTCAGCAAGAACAGCGCCGCCGGCAATGGGGCAGCCAGCAGGGCAGTGTGCAGCATCGCCTCCAGCGTCATGTGGAAGTCGGCCCGATCGATGTCGCGCGCCTGACGCCCCAGCGTCTCGAGCCGCCGCTTGAACCGCTTCCGAAAAACCACCAGGGCCGCCAGGAACAGGATCCAAGCGATTGTCAACCACGGCCGGGAAGCCGCCGCCGCCCACACAGCCACCAGCACCTGCCGCCAACTGCTGGGATCGAACAGCCAGACGATGGCCCGGAAGAGGTCATGCGACTTGGGCGGAAAGGCCGTCGCGATAGTCCGGGACCAGTACAGATTCTGCCGCAGGAAGGCTTCCGTTTCCTGGACGTTGCGCAGCAGGTTCTGGCTGAGTTCTTCCAGCTCGAGGAGGCGGTTCAGATACTGGGTGTGGCGGCGGATCAGTTCGTCCAACAGGTCCCGCCGGGCGCGCAACAGCTCGTCCACCGCCCGGCGCAACTCGTTCTTGTGCTTTTCGTCGATATTCAGAGTGTCAATTCGCCGGAGCGCCTCGAAGGCCATCCGGTCTGCCTCGCCACGCTGTTCTTCGAGTTGAATGAGCTGAAGCTGCAATTCAGGAATCAGGCGCTTCCGTTCGGCAACGTCCTCCTCCAGCTCCGGTAGTTTCGGGAAATCGGGCGGCATCTTGGGCCACCACTGCAAGTAACTGGTGCCCGAGCCGGCGGCTTCGAAACGCCGGCGCGTCAGTTCGGCAATCCGATCGAGCTCGGTGATATGCCGCCGGGTATCGGCCAGGCGGCGCTCCGTCCGGTCGATCCGGCTCAGCACCCCGGTATCGCCCCACAGCAGCAGCGCGTATTTTTCGGTCTCACCCGCCAGGCCGGCGAAGCCGGGACTCAATCCCACCACCTGCCGGCAAAGCTGCTTGATCTGCTCCAGTTTCTTCTGGTTCTCCTCCTGCTGGCGCTGTCGCACCACGTCTTCCAGCACGGTGACTAACTGCGTGCGGTATTCGGCCCGTCGCCGCGCCTGGTCCCGCCGCCAGGGTAATTCGGCCGACTGGGCCTCCAGGAGCACGAGTTCCGCCCGCAGCCGCTCCTTTTCAGCCACCCGAGCCAGCCGCCGGGTCCGCAGGTTGAGACGGAGCGCCCGGGCGAGCTCGGGATTGGATTCCAGAGCGCCCACTGTACGCAACTCGTCGCTCAGGTCCTCGATCTCGCGGTCCAGTTGCCCCAGACGGCGGGCGATCTCCGTGCGCCGCGCAGCCCTCCGCTCGATGAGCCGCTCGATCTCACGCAGGCTAGAACGGCTCGCCTCCAGCAGGGAACGCTGTTGCGTCAAGCGCGCTTCGAGATCGGCCGCGCTCAGGTTCCCCGGCAACCGAAGCTTCGGCTCTTGGGGCGGCTTCGCCAATTCCGCCCGCAGAAGGTCTATGCGCGCGCTCACCCGGGCGCGTTCCCGCTGGTAGCGCCGGACGTCAGCCCGCGAGGTTTCAGCCGCTTGGAGTGCCTCGAGCGCTTGCTCGTACAGGGAAACGATACGCTTTTTCAGCGCCGGTGGAAGTGTCTCGCTTTTCTCGGCCCGGTCCTTATAGGTCTTGATCTGGGCGGGATCGATCTTTCCTTCAGAGTCGAGCTGCGTCTGCCCCCAACAGACGAAGCTCATAAGGATGGAGGCGACCGCCGCAGCGGCCTTGCGGCACCGCATTTGCTCCTAGGATAGCGTCATTTAACCCAACAGGCTCTCTATAACTGCCGTCGGCGGGCGGCGCGCCGAGGGCGGGCGATACAATCAGACTAGTCAGTAAGCACGCTATGATTCAGACTTTGTTCGGCTCCGTCGAGCCGGAACCCACAATCTTCGATCGCCTCAAGAAAGGCATCCGGAAAACCCGTGAGGGGTTGGCCAGCCGCCTGGAAGACGTCTTCGCCGGCAAGAAAGAGATCGACGAGGAACTCCTCGAGGAGCTGGAATACACCCTGATCACCGCCGACATCGGCGTGAAGACCACAGCCGAGATCCTCGATCTGGTGCGGGATCGCGCCGACCGGGGCGAGCTGAAGGACCCGGAGGCGTTACGGGCCCTGATCCGCGAGCATCTCCTCGAGGTGCTGAAGACGATCGACAAGCCCATCGGCGAAGTCAGCCAACCGCCGGCGGTGATCCTCGTGGTCGGCGTGAACGGGACAGGCAAGACGACTACCATCGGCAAGCTCACCCATCACCTGAAAGAGGCGGGCCATAGCGTCCTGTTGTGCGCCGCCGACACCTTCCGGGCCGCGGCCATCGAACAGCTCGAGGTCTGGGGCCAGCGGACCGGGACGGAGGTGATCCGCCAGAAGCCGGGCGCCGATCCGAGCGCGGTGCTCTTTGACGCTTTGCAGGCCGCCAAGGCCAGGGGGACCGATTACGTGATCGCCGATACGGCCGGCCGCCTCCACACGAAGTCGAACCTGATGGCGGAACTCGAGAAGATGCGCCGCATCGCCGGCCGGGTGGTTCCGGGCGCGCCGCACGAGGTGCTGCTGGTGATGGACGCCACCACCGGCCAGAACGGGCTGGAGCAGGCGCGGAGGTTCACCGAAGCCAGCGGCGTCACCGGCATCGTGCTGACGAAACTGGACGGCACGGCCAAGGGCGGCGTGGTGGTGGCCATCGCCCGGGAGCTCGGGCTGCCCATCCGCTACGTAGGCGTCGGCGAGAAGGTGGAAGACCTGCTGCCCTTCGACGCGGAGAAGTTCGTGTCATCCTTGTTTGAAGCGTAATGGCGGATTTCCTCAAGGAAGCCTTGGAGCTCGCCCGGCGGGGCGTCGCCCTGGCCAGCCCCAACCCCATGGTGGGCGCGGTGCTCGTAAAAGACGGGCGCGTGGTGGGCCGCGGCTTCCACACTTACGCCGGCAAGAAGCACGCCGAGGTGATCGCGCTCGAAGAAGCCGGCGCCGCCGCCCGGGGCGCGACGCTCTACATCAATCTGGAGCCCTGCTGCCACCAGGGACGGACGCCGCCGTGCACGAAGCGGATCATCGAAGCGGGTGTCAGCAAGGTGGTCGCCGCCATGGCCGACCCGAACCCGGCGGTGGCCGGCAAAGGCTTCGCGGAGCTACGGGCCGCCGGCGTCGAGGTGGTGGAAAACTCCGAGCACCGGCAAGAGGCCGAGCGGGTGAACGAGGCGTTCATCCACTTCATGAAGACCGGCCGGCCCTTGGTGACGCTGAAGGCCGCCGTAACTCTCGACGGCAAGATCGCCGCCCCGGAGGACAACTACGGCTGGATCACCAGCGAGCGGGCCCGGGCGCACGTGCAAGAGGTCCGGCACGCCCACGACGCGATCCTTACCGGCATCGGGACGCTGCTCGCCGACGACTGCCGGCTCACGGACCGCACCGGCAAGCCGCGCTCCCGGCCCCTGATGCGTCTGGTGCTGGACTCGACCCTGCGGATTCCCTTGGAATCGAAGATGGTCCAGAGCTGCCGCAACGACCTCACGGTGGTGACCACGTCGGCCGCTTCCGAAGAGAAGCGCAAGGCGCTGGAGGAGCGGGGCGTCCGGGTGATCGTCTGCAACGGGCCAAAGGGCCGGACAGATCCCGTCCAGGTGCTCGAGTGGCTGGCCTCGGAGAAGTATCTCTCGCTGATGATCGAAGCCGGCAGCAAGGTGAACTGGTCGTTTCTGGCCGCCGGCGCGGTGGACAAGATCCTCTTCTACTACGCGCCGAAGATCCTCGGCGGCCTGAAATCGCTGCCGGTGGTGGGCGGTAAGGGCCGGCTGCGACGGCGCGACGCCATCCTGTTCCGGAACGTCGCCATCACGCCGATTCCGCCGGACGAGTTCGCCATCGAGGCCTGGTACGTGCGGGAGAGTTGAGCGGCGGGCGGGAGGAGACGGGTGTTCACCGGCATCATCGAAGAGCTCGGCACGGTAGAAGGCTTGGAACCCAGAGGCGCCGGGGCGCGCCTGTCGGTCCGCTGCCGCAAAGTGCTCGAGGACGCCGCCCCCGGGGCCAGCATCTCGGTGAACGGCGTCTGCCTCACCGTCAGCGAGTTGCGGCCGGAATCCTTCGGCGCCGACGTCGCTCCGGAGACGCTGCGCCGGAGCAACCTCGGCCTGCTGGCGCCGGGCTCCCAGGTGAACCTCGAGCGGCCGCTCTCGCCTTCCGGACGGCTCGGCGGGCACATCGTCCAGGGTCATGTGGACGCTACCGGAGAAGTGGCCGCCCTCGATGAGCTGGGCGACGGGAATTGGTGGCTGACAGTGCGCTTCCCGCCGCAACTGGATCCCTACCTGGTGGAGAAAGGCTCCATCGCCATCGACGGCGTCAGCCTCACCATCGCCGAAATGGAGGCCGAGCGCTTCTCGGTCACCGTGATCCCCCACACTTACGAGAACACGGTCATGCGCCACTACGGGCCGGGGACCGTCGTGAATCTCGAGACGGACATCGTGGCCAAGTACGTCGCCAAGCTTCTGGGCAAGGGCTCCCCTTCCGGCGGGCTAACCGTGGAGAAGCTCCGCGAGCTGGGTTTCTGAGCGCCTGCAGCGCGCCCGCCCCCGGGCATCCCGCGTCTTCTTTCCCCATCGGGCCCGCGCGTGTAACATAATGCCCCTATGCGACAGGAGCGAAAACCGGCTCGAAGCTGGCGCGCAGCGGCTCTGCGGGGTGGCGCGGCGGCGGTCTTTCTGTTGCTGCTGTTCACCGCCCTGGTGGGGCAGGATGGCGGCGTCACGGCCGTCGAGATCGGCAAGCACAACACGGACTTGCTGCCCAAGGGCAAAGAAGCCGACGGCATCATCGGCGACTTCGTCTTGTCGAACGGCCGTATCGTGGCCCTGGTCAGCGGCAACCTGCCGGAGCGGCGGGCCAACATGTCCACCGAGTACAGCGGCCCCACGCCCGGCTGCCTGTACGATCTCGACTTCCAGGGCGCGGCGAACGACCAGATCACCGCTTTCCGGCCCGGCGGCCAGATCGGGATGCTTTCCTGGGTGCGGGTCGTCGACGACGGCAGCGACGGCTCGGCCCGCGTCGAGGCGGTGCGGACGGCGGCCAAGGGCGACGGCCTCTACACGCGGCACGAATACCGGCTGGACCGGGGCTGGAGCCACATCCTGATCAGCTCGACGTACCGGAACGAGTCCGGCGAGCCGGTCGAAATCACGCCGCGTCCGGTGTGGAAGGGCTTCTCGAACGAATGGAGTGTGGGCCGGATCCGGGTGGCCGACGCCATCGACCCATTCGACAAGCGGGCCTACGCCTGGGCCCCGGCGGCCACCGAAGACATCCCCGAGAAGGTGACGCTCGCCCCGGGCGAGGAACGGACCTACAACGTGATCCTGGCGCCCGGCGCCTCTCCGGCGGCCGCCTACGGCGCTGTCGCGTCGCTCTCACGGCCGTCGGGACGCCTGGAGGGCAGGGCCGTCACCACCGGCGGCGAGCCGGCCGTGCACGCGGCGATCCTGGTCGAGGCCGAGGGCGTCGAGCTGCCGGCCTATCCCGCCTCGGACGGCTTGTTCGGCTTCGTCTTGCCTGCCGGAGAGTATGCGCTCCGGCTGGAGGACATCGGCCGGGAGCCGGTGGAGCGGAAGGCGGCGGTGCGGCGAGGAAAGACCGCACGGGTGGATTTCGAGCTCGAGCCCGCCAGCCGGGTGAAGTTTGTCGTGAACGACGCTCAGGGCCGCCCGTCGCCCTGCAAGGTCCAGTTCCTCGGCATCGACGGCACGCCGACGCCCAACTTCGGGACCCACTACCGGGCCCACGGCAACGATCATCAATATCAGTCCCATGACGGCCGCTTCACCCAGCAGGTGCCGCCGGGCAAGTATCTGATCCGGATTACGCGCGGACCGGAGCACGATTTGGTGGAAAGACGGATCGAAGTGAAGCCGGGAGAGCTGGTCGAAGTGACCGCTACCCTGCGCCGCAGCGTGGACACCACGGGCTGGGTGGCCTGCGACTTCCACGCCCACTCTACCCCCAGCGGCGACAACTATTGCAACACCGACGACCGCATCATCAACTTCGCCGCCGAGCACCTGGAGTTCATCCCCACCACCGAGCACAACCGGCTCTATAGCTGGGAGCCGCATATCAAGAAGCTCGGCCTCGAGCGCCACCTGAAGACCATCGTCGGCATCGAACTGACCGGGCCCGGGCAGCACTTCAACTCTTTCCCGTTGAAGATGACGCCGTACGTCCAGGACGGCGGGGCGCCGAAGTGGCAGTACGACCCGCGGATCAACGCCGTAGTGTTGCGGTCGATCTTCGACGGCGGCCCGGACCGCTGGGTGCAGGCGAACCACCCGACGGTCGGCTTCGTCTTCAACGACCGGAACCAGGACGGCGTCTTCGACGGCGGGTTCCGCGGGTTCGAGGATCTCATCGACGCCGCCGAGGTCTGGAGCACGGAAATCCTGAATCCCAACCCGTACTACGAGGACCGCCGCCCCGGACGCAAACCTCAGCGGCGCGAGAACCGCACCTTCGCCTGGCTGCAGATGCTGAACCAGGGGCGCCACGTCTGGTGCGTGGCCGTCAGCGACGCTCACCGGATCTTCGGCAACGGCGTGGGCGCCTGGCGCACCTACGTGCCCAGCTCCACCGACGAGCCCGCGGAAATCGATTACAAAGAGATCATCCGCAACGCCAAGGCGGGCCGCATGATGATCACCAACGGGCCGTTCCTCGAGGTGACGACCGCCGACGGGCTGCCCATCGGATCGCACGTCATCTCGGAGGGTTCGATCGACCTGAAGGTTCGGGTCCAGACGCCCGACTGGATGGACATCGACCGCATCCAGATCCTGGTGAACGGCCGCCAGCGGCCCCAGGACAACTACACCCGCGCCTCCCACCCGGAGATGTTCCGCGACGGCGTGCTGAAGTTCGACGAGACGCTGACGGTGCGCTTGCAAGAGGACGCTCACCTGATCGTCGTCGCCGTGGGGGAGGGCTCGAACCTGGAGAAGGGCTGGGGCCGCGACTGGCCGTCGGCCATGCATCCGCTCGCGTACACGAACCCGATCTATGTGGACGTGGACGGGCATGGTTTCCGCCCGAGCGGGGACACCCTGGGGCATCCGCTGGTGACGGCACGGAAAGAATCCGATTGAGTCTGCCGGCGCGGGCCCTCCGGTGCAACCCGATCGCGCGGTGGGGAATTGCCTGAAATCCGCAGCCGTCGGCGGGCCCGAGAGGGAGAATGCGACCGGCGAGAGCAGCATCCGGGCGACGCCATGTTGTGGGTGATGTGCCGGACAAAGCGGCGAGAGCCGACGGTTCAGACGGGCTCGCGCGATAGGGCGGGGGCGTAGCTGCAAGGGCGGCGGCTGCATGCTATACTCGATTTCGAAAGGGAGTTGGATCGACGCTCCCGGCGCTGGGCCCGTAGCTCAATTGGCAGAGCAACTGACTCTTAATCAGTGGGTTGCAGGTTCGACTCCTGCCGGGCTCACCATTGATTCTAAAGGACTTAGGCAAAGCAAGGAAACAGCCCGGGCGGTACTCCGGGGCATCCTTTCCGGCGCCGATTCCCACCACACGCTACCCTGAAGGGTGATGAAGTTCCGCAAGCGCGTTTACCTCCACCCCGCCGGCAACGACTGCCTGATTCTGCGGGTGCTCTCCGCGGCGGCGGCCGAGGCCCTCGTCCGGGCCGGCGTCGCCGAACCAGTGGGCCCCGGGCGGGGCAAGGTCCGGGCCGTCAGGCTCACCGGCCGCCCGGCGCCGGAGGCGGGCCCGTGGGCGCGGGTGGTCCGCCAGGAGCTCGAGGCCGTCAACGCGAGGGTCTGGGCGCACCGGGTCTTCGAAGACGGCCGGAGCCGGGTGGTCTGAGGCTGAAGGGCAAAGAAAGGGCGCCCCGGCCAGGGGCGCCCAAGGAGTGCACCACGATGGACTGAACTCAAGGCGTGACGCCGGTGATCTTGCAGAACCACTGCGGCTGGAAGGGGATGATGTCCGCCCGAAGATAGGCCCGGACCACAATCTGCAGTCGCTCCATCGCGCCGGCCCCGGCGCGGGTCGCCTCGATGCGGATCGGCGTTCTGACGAGCAGCGCGGCCGACGGGAAGTGGCCGACGATCATGCCGTGCTCGTTCGAGCCGGCGCCGAGGTTCTCGGGCATCTGCTTCGTCTGGAAGCGCTTGATCGCCCCGAACTCCCGGGCGGGCAGCAGGTACTCCGAGGTCGTCGACTTCATCTCCGCGATGGCCGTCATCACCGCCGGCGTGGTCACCAGCGACAAGTCGGAGTAGTCGCCGGCGAAATTCTGGTCGTAGATCAACTTGGCGGCGTCCAGGGTGTCGTCGATGTAATTCGACCCGCCCGAAGCCTGGCTTTGCACGCCGGACCAGTTCCAAATTCCGAGCGGCTCCGACAAATTCCCGGAATTCTGGCCGAAATACGCCACCCGGTCCACCTCATTCGCGAGAACGCGGCTCAGGACCTCGTTGAGGAACCGGTCGAGAACCGGCCCGGCGTCCTCGATGAGCTCGACCGAGGCCTTGATGAGGCAGGTCACCGTCTTCGGCGCCGCGAGGATCCGCCCGAAGGTCGGAGCGGATTCGGTGATCGTGTCGTTCTCGTCCTTCCAGTAGGCCGTGGGATCGGCTTCCAGGGTGGGGAACGCCTTGTTCGAATCGGTCAGCGGAATCGTCTGCGCGCCGGACCGAACGAAGGTAGCGGCCGCGCGGGCCAGGTCGATGATCTCGGCGGAAACGACCGAGGGCAACAGATAGCCGCCGGCGGTGTCGTCCGAGGTGCCGAGGGCCCGGGTCTTGACGGTGCCCAGCTCGAGGTCCGCGCCCTGCCAGTCGCCGGTGACGACGCCCTTCAGCCAGCGGCCGAGCGAGAACTCGTGAGGCTTGGCGTTGTCCGGCAAGTCGTTCTCGACGAGCGACAGCACCTTCTGCCGCGGCCTCAACAGGCCTCTGGCGAGCGGCAAGCCGTCCTCGTCCACCGCCGGCTCGGAACCGGGCGCAGCGGGCCGACCCCGCTCGGTCTCGAAAGAGTCGAGCCGGCGTTCGATATCGGACAGGCGGCCGGTCAGGAGCTCCTTCAACTCAAGCCAGTTGTCCATCTGCTCCTTCCGGAGTGATTCCAGTTCTTCGTAAGTCACAGTACTTCACCTCGCAAAGTGGTTTTTGGTGGTTCTGACGGCGTGTTCGCGGTGGGCCGGCGGCGCCTCCCGCGCCTTGATCGGGCCGCGTTTCCGTCAGCTCGCGAGGGCCTGTGTCCCACAGGGCTCGGCGGGCCAGAGCAGCAGCCTCCCGCAGCTGCTCCTGCCTCCATGGTACCCCAGAACATTCTCCCGGCCAAATGTTTCACTCCGGCGGCGGCCCCCAGCCGGCTCCCACGGGGCGCGCGGCGCGAACCATCCGCCGCAGCCGGCGGGCGTCGTCGCGGGCCCGGAGCAGGGCGTCCTCGAGCTCGGCGGCGAGGCTGAAGAGCCGGGCCTTCAGACCGGGCTCCGCCTCGGCCCACAGCAAGCTCGTGACCTCCAAGGCGATCCCCAGCTCGAAGAAGCTCAAGTCGTTCAGCAGCTCGTGGCGGCCCTCGAGGCGGCCGATGAGCCAGCGAAGGGCGCGGACCCGCGGCTCGTGAGTCAGGTTCCGCTCGAGCAGGCCGTGAAGGCGGAGAAGGGCGGCCTCACGGTCAATGGGCTCGTCCCGGTCAATGCCGTTCATGCTTGCCTCCCGGTGATCTCTTCAGCCAACCGGCGGTCTTCCTCGGTGCACTCGCCCGCCTCTTCCAGGAGCCGGAGTTCTTCCTCGGGTTCCAGCCGTCGAGAGATGCCATGTTCGTATTCCCAGTAGATATAGGGGCGCAGCGTGCGCTTCTGCTCGCGCCACGCCCGAATCACCGCCTCGCGCATCCTTTCCCATTCCCGGCGCGTGGGCATCCGCATGCCAGGCAACGGAACACACGTGGCGATCCACAACCACCCCGGCGGCAGCTCGCGCCGCGAGAGGCGCCGCTTCATGGTCATTGGGGAGGCCTCCCCACCGGCCGCGCCGGGGGCGGCGGGTCATCGTTCAGGCCCAGCAGCTTCCATGCCCGCGCGAAGGCGGTGTGGAGCTTGACCTCGACGTCCACCAATGGGTTCTTCCGGCCATCGAGCCAAACGCCGTTTTGCTCGATGCTCCGCCGGACCTCCGACAAGCGGTCGGACAGGATGCACAACTCCAGCGCCAGCGGCTGGTGATCCTCAAGGCCGTCGAAGTTGCCGTCCAGCCATCGCCAGAGCCGACGGCCATTCGGCCCAAGCTGCTTAGGTGCTCTCATTGGTTCCCCCTGCCGCATAATGCGGATGAATTCGTTTTTCGCGTTTGCCCCGGCGTCCGGTTCCCAAGACGCCGCCCTGAACTTTCGCCCTACCCCCCTCGGCCGTCCTCGCCGCTCGGCACGCCGGGCAGCAGGCAGCGCAGAAGACGCCCTTGAGCGGCAAGTGCACGTGGCGCTCGAGCTTCCGGCCGCAGCCCTGGCAGGTGGCCCGAAGCCGGTAGGTCGTGGCGCACGCCGCGCGTCTCATACGTCCTCCTCGACCGCTCGCTCGACGGGGATTCCCCCGGCCTCGAGCCGTTGCCGCAACGCCGGCCACAGGTCGCGGTCCACGCGGATCGGCTCCAGGACTTCACGGCGCCCAGCCTCAGAGGCTTCGAGCCGGAAGACAACGAAGCGCCCCAGCTCGCTGAACTCGCAGGCGATCCGAACGGCGTGAAGAGGATCCGCCGCGCTCATCTCTCCACCTCCTCGAGCGTGAGCTGCCGGGCCGGTTCTTCCGGCAAGCGGCCGCAGCAGGGGCAGCGCTCGCCTGGGGTGGCCTCCACCGCCCCATGAAAGACGGCCAGCTTGAACACCAGGCTCCGGATTCCGGCCGGGGCCTCGAAGAGCAGCGCCTCCCATTCGGGGCGGCTGAGGGGTCCAAGACTCGATTCGTTCATACTCCGCTCCATGAAGTCGGAACAGGTCTCTCCGGTCTCCCGGACACTCGGCGGACACCCCCCCTAAAGGGGGGGGGTGTGTCCGCCGGGATTGTGTCTGAAGACTGTCCGGACAAAGTGTCCGGCTTCTAACCCACTGTGCTTTCAACGCGTTTCGGTCGATACGCCTGGTTTCCCGGACACTCAGGCGGACACTGTCCGCCCGGACACTCTCGGCAAAAGTGTCCGCCTTTGTTTTCATACACTTACAGCCACAACACCCGAAAGTGTCCGGAAGTGTCCGCCCCACTGTCCGGCTCATTCCGCCCTCCTCTCCGCCAGGCCGACCCGCCCGCCGTCGAGCACGACGAAGAGCTTCTTGTACCGCCGAGCAGTGCGCTTGACGGTCTCCACTGATGCGTCGATCTCTTCGGCCAGTTCCTCGAAGCTCGCAGCGCCCCGCTTCAGCGCCGCGATCATCCTTTGCCGGACCGTGAGGGTGGCCGACAGGTCCGGTGAGTCGGCTACGTCCGCCGGGCGGAAGATCGTCTCGTACTCCTCGAATATCACCTGGAACCCCAGAGGCTCCTGGAGCTTGCGCAGGTTGTTCTTGCGCGGGAAGAGCCCGATGGTGAGCACGCTGCCGTCAGGCGAGGAGTCGTCCAACTTCACGAACCAAGTCGCCCGGGCGCCGTTGTGCCAGAAAACCGAGCCGAACGGCTTCTTGTCGCCGCCCTCAGCCTTGGCAATGTGGGCGACGTGTAGGCTGCCGACACCCAACCGCCGGACGGCACGAAAATACGCCCCGGCAACCTCGGCCGCCTCGGGTGGTCCGTCGCAGGCGAAGCCGATCGAGTCGAAGACCGCATATTCGATCTTGTGCTCGCGGACGATCCGCAGCAGCCTGTCCGCCTCATAGGTGAGCGGTCGCTCGCACCGGGCGTAGATCACCCGCGGCATGCCTTCGGGGAAGAGGCGCTCGAGGCGATCGCGGTGGTCTTCGGCGGCCAACTCCCAATCGAAGAGCCCTACGGAGACGCCCAGCTCCGCGAGCCGGCCAGCGAGCCACAGAGCCAGGTAGCTCTTCGCTGCGCCGCCGTCGCCGAAGAAAATCGTCGGGTGGCGCCGCGGCAGGACGAGCCCTTCCACCTCGAGGTTGTTCTCCGGCCCAGGCGCCGGCAGGGTGCGGAGATCCGCGGCGGCCCCGCCTTCGCGTTCGGCGGCGAGAACCCGCTGCGCGAACTCCTCGACGAGACCAACCCAGTCGATGTCCTTGGTGCGCGCCCGCTGCGCCAAGAACTTCGCCCGCTCCTGCCTCGCCCTGGTCGATGAGAGGTTGAGGTTGCCGATGCTGAGGGCGCCGTTGACGGTCTTCGCGCCGGGCAGGGCGCAGTAGACGGCCAGCTCGCCGATGAGCTCATGCCTCTCGCGACGCAGGCGATCCACCTCGAACCGAATGCCGGCCTGCGGCAAGGTCAACCGGTAGCAATCCACCCCTTTGGATTGGAATTCCCTCGGGCCCAGAACATCGGGCCCATTTGGGTGTCGTGAGGCGGTTGCTTTGACGCCGGCAGGGGTGCCGGCTTCCGCCGCGGCCAGCTCGTCCACCGCCAGCCGCCGGAACTGCTCGTCGCTCAATAGCCGCCCCCTCACGCCGCAACCTCCCGCCGCTCCAACCGCCGGCGGAGCTGCTCGAGCTCTGACGGCCGCAGTCGTTCGAGCTGCTCGACCGCCCGCGCGAACCGGTCGCCCAAGCGCTCGCAGTCGGTCATCACCTGGGCAGCTTTGACGACGTGGGGGTGCTCCAGGTCGAGCGCCAAGCCCTCGTTCTCCCACCATCTGCGGGCGAGTCGCGCCCGATCCCAGAACAGGTTCCGAAGCCGCACCAGCAGCTCGACCCGCCTTCGCCGCCACTCGGCCAGCTCGGCGGCCCGCCGCTCAGCTTCTCGCCGCGCCCGCAGGCGCCGAAGATACTCCTCCCGCGGCAGCCACTCCCGCGGCGCCCGCCAGAGGTTCCGGCGCCGAAGAGCTTCGATCACCGCCTCCTGCGGACACCCGGCGTGACAGTGAACCAGAACCCGCTCGTCGTCGCTGTCGCGGATCGAGAGCGAAGGCCGGCGGTCCTCGTGGGCGGGACAGCGCGCGATCCAGCCCGAGCCGCACCGCCGACCGCCCAAGGTCTCGGCGATCTCGGCGGCGGATTTGGCCGTTTGAACGAATGGCGTTACACTACCGATAGGCATCGCGATCTCCTACGAAAGCCGAAAGCCTGCACCCCGGGGCCCGGTTGAGACGCCGGGCCCCGCCCTGCCTTGCCTCGCCATGCCCGGCCACGCCCCGCCAAGCCCTGCCGAGCCCGGCTCTGCGAGAACCTCACGCGACAACCTCCGGCTCGCCGTTGGGTTTGGTCGCGTAGCGGACCGCTCGACCAAAGGACCGCCACCTGGGATAGCCCGGCCGTCCGCCAGGGCAGCCGGCGCGACGGTCGGCGAGCCGCCAGTTTGCCAAAGTTTGCTCGCTGAGGCCCGTCAGCCGCGCCAATTCCGCGGCCGTGATCCATCGAACGGCGACCTCGTTGATCTGATTCGCGTTGGAACTGCTGCTCATCTCGCCCCCATCTTGCCCTACAAGTTGGCGGAAAAAAAGGACATAACTTTCACATGAGAACTGCCGTGGAATCAGTAGGTTAGAGAGGCGGGGAATTTGGTGGGCGGGCTACTTCCGGCGGCGGCCCCGGCGGGCGGGGCGGGGATCGAGGCCGATCAGGTTGAGAACTTCGCGGACGCGCCGCGTCACTCCAGAGGGATAGCCGTCCCTTGCGATCTCGAACGCCGAGCGCCCGAGGCATTGCCAGCGGACAGCCCACTCGAAGTGCAAACCCAAACTCTTCTCCGGCGCCGGGCGCAGCCCGCGGTCCTCGAGCAGCCGCTCGATGCGGTCGAGCTCGCGCCTGGTCGCGGCCGGGGCGAGGCCGTGCCGCCGGGCCCGTTCCGCCGCCTGGCCCCGGGTGAGCCGGCGCTCGGTCAGCTCCCGCGGATCCCACAGCCGGGCGGCCTCCGGCGGCAGCAGCTTCCAGCCGCCCACGGCCAGCGGTGCCCAGGCCAGCGGCTCACGCTCGCGAAGCCCCGGATAGCGCCGCCAGGTCTCGATGGTCCTCCGCGCCGCTTCCAGCGCCCAGCCGGCCGGTGAGCCCTCGAAGGTCAGGTTCCACCGCCGCGCCCAGGCGGCCAGGGCGTCCTCGCTCGGGCGGAGCTCCGCGAGGCTCTTCAACACCTCCGGGGCCGCGGTCTCGACAGCGCGAAGGAAGAGGCGACGCGCCTCCCAGCGGATCTCGCGCTCGGTGGCATAGACCGCCGGCGCGAGCGGGAAGCGTTTGGTCTCGTAGGTCACAGCCTCAGCTCCTCACCCAGGATCTCCTCGTAGCGCCGCGCCACCGCGTTCGCCCACGGGCGGAGGCTCTCGACCACCAGCGGCGCCGTGATGTAACCCCGGCTTACGTCTGAACCTAACGAATGCCCGAGCAACAGCCGTGCCTGATCAGGCGAGGCCCCGAGCTCGGCCAACGTCGTCCGGAACGTGTGCCTCAGGTGGTGCGGCCCCGGGATCCCCCGCTTGTCGTCCCTGACGCCCACGATGTGCCGGCCGGGCCGCTGGCTCGAGGGAAACACCCATTCGCTGGGGGGCATCTCGCCGCTGTCGCGGTACTCGCTCATCAGCGCCGCCAGCCGGTCGCTCATGGGTACCACATACGGCCTGTCGCCCTTCGCCACCGAGAACCGCAGCGTCTTCTTCTCGAAGTCCACGTCTTCCCACCGCAGGCTCTCCACGCTACGCTTCCTGGCCCCGGTGAGCAGCGCCGTGATCCACCACATCTTCTTGACGGCCCCAAGCCGCTGCACCCCTGCCCACCACGTCCGGAGCTCGTCCGGCGAGAAGGCCCAGTCCCGGGCCGGGATCCGGTGAATCTGCGCCGCCACCGTCGGGGGCTCGGGCAGGTCCGGGTCCACCTTCCGTTGCCAGCGGTAGACGGCGCTCAGCAGCCGCACCACCTGGTTGCTCGTCGCCGCCCCGTGCTCGGTGCTGACGCGGGCCTGAAGGCGCCGCACGCCGGCGCGGTCATGGCCGATCTCGAACAGCGTCCGGCTGCCCCAGTGGCTCAGGTAACGGTCGTAGACGTAGCGGTAGATCTCTTTGGTCTTCTCGGCCAGCGGCTTCTGCTCGAGGTAGTCCTCGAAGGCCTCGTCCAGCGTCGCCTGGTCGCCTCGAGGCGGCTTCGGCTTCATCGCCGCCCAGATCTTCATCGCCCGCCGCCTCGCCTGCTTCAGCGCCACCGGCCCGATGGTTTCCTTGACGACGCGACCGTCCACCTTTCGCTGGACGAAGAAGCTCCTGGTCGCCGCCCGGCAGCGCACGTAGAGTCCGGGAACTCCTTCGATCCGCCACGTGCCCGACCCCAGAGGCAAGGCGTCCACGGCCTTCTGATTCGCCGCGACGGTCTTCCCGCGGCCGGGCGGTACCGGGGCTACCCGGGCTTGCCTGTCGATCGAAATCACCTTCTGATTCATGATTAGTGGGTCGCCCGGGCGGTACCTCCGGCGGTACTTTTTCGCCTCAAATCGCCCGGTAAGCCCCAGTATACAGGATGACGTAAGTCAATGCAATAGAAGGACCAACAGGTTACGAGCAGGTATCGCCGATGAGGTCAGAATTCTTAACTCTTAATCAGTGGGTTGCAGGTTCGACTCCTGCCGGGCTCACCAATCTTTTCAATCTCTTGCCTCCCTGGATCTGCTCCAGGCCAGCGCGATTGCGTGTCCATGGCGTGCCATTAGGCCGTTTCCGTGCTTTTGGACAGGGGACCGCCCGAGCGGCATGCCCTCAGACTGGGGCCCGGCTCCTAAGCAACCCTATCAGCGCTCCGCCAGCCGCGTCGCTGACTGGTTTGGAAGTCTTACCCACCCTTTCGCCCAGCAGTGGTGCTGTTGTGGGCGCCGAGCCACGAGTGTCGGCTACGGGCCAAGCTTCGCAATTCAACTGTCCTAGACCTGCAGAACCCACCGCCTGCCTCTCCAGCCGGACGAGGCGGAACTCGCCCGCGCAGGCACCGCAGTCAAGCAGCGTGGCGCTGGAGTCTCTCGACCGCCGGCACCGTCGCCAGAATCAGACCCAGCCCCAGCGGATAGAGCACGCCGCAGACCAAGAACACGGGGGTGAAGGAAAAGGCTTCGACGACGCGACCGATGACCAGGCCGGAAAGGGCGCCGCCAATGCCGCCCGCGGTGCCAGTCAACCCGACGACCGTGCCGGTGCTGGAGGAGGGGAACAGATCGCCGATGAGCGTCATGTAGTTGGTCATCCAGAACCCGTGAGCAAACATCAGAACGCTCATGATGAGCACGGCCCAGAAGGCGTCGGGAGCGACGAGGCAAAACATCGAGGCGGGTGTCAGGAGGGCGGCCGCGGCCATGACGGTCTTGCGGGTACGGTTGATCGACCAACCTCTCCGCACGAGCCGGTCCGAAACGGCGCCGCCGATCAGCGAGGAGATACCAAGAGTGAGGAACGGAATCCAAACCAACCGGCCGATTTCCTCAATCGAGGAGCCGCGTTCCTGACTGAGGTACTGCGGTATCCAGAACATGTAGAAGTAGAAAACGGGGTCGAGCAGGAACCGGGTGAGGCTCAAGCCCCACACTTCGCGGCGCGAGAGCAAGTCGCGCCAGGGCCAGGGCGGATCTTTGGACTCAGCAACCTCGTGCCCGTCGAGAATGTAGCGCCGTTCCCGGGGTGAAGCGAAACGAGAGTCAGCCGGCTGCTGGAAGAAAAGCAACCAGAGCGCAACCCAGAAGCCGCCGAACAGACCGGTAGCCACAAAGGCGCCCCGCCAGCCCGAGTGCATCGAGATCCAGACGATCAACGGCGGGGCGAGTACGGCGCCAATCGCCGAGCCTCCCGTCGTCGCGATGCCCATCGCCAGGGCGCGCTCCCGCGCGGGGAACCACTCAAGCACCCCTTTGGCCGCGCCGGGGAAGCAGCCGCCCTCGCTGGCTCCCAGCAGAAATCGCGCGGCGGTCAACTGCCAGGCGCTCTGGACGCCGGCGTGGATCAAGCTGGCGAGCGTCCAGACGGCGACGGTGAGGCCGAGCCCGGCGCGGGTGCCGAGCCGGTCGATGAGCCGCCCGCCAAGGGTGAACATGACGCTGTAGGCGAGCGTGAAGGCGGCCACCGCCTGGGAGTACTCCACGTTGCCGATGCCGAGATCGTCCAGAATGCGCGGGGCCAGCACCGACAGCACCTGCCGATCGAAGAAGCTGAGCGCGGCGGCCAAGAAGAGCAGTCCCGCGATGAACCAGCGAAAGCCCGGCATGCGCGGCATCTAGCCTGTTTCCTCGGCGACGATCACGGCTTCGATTCCGAGCGCGCCGGCGATCTTTTCAATCGTCCGGGCGTGCCGCCCCACACCGAGGGCGAAGTGATGGGTGGGCCCCTCGGCCACCCAGCGCTTGAGAAACGTGCGCACATCCGGCCGGAAGAAACCGCGGGTGTTCGTGTTTCCGGTGGGCGGTATCGGCCCCTTTACGCTACAGCCCTCGGCGATGACGAATTTGAAGCGGCCCGCGCCGGTGAGCCCGATGCTGAGCATGGTGATCGGGCCCTCGCGGATCTTGAACTCGACGCTGGCGCCGTTGCCGGGCTTGCCGTGATACTTGGCGAGACTGCGGAGGACGGGCCGGCCTTCGGCGATGTTGATGTGATGGGGGCCGTCGTGGCCCACCAGTACGAAACCCTCGTCGAAATCCACTGGGTGGAACTCGGCGAAGCTGCCGCCGATTTCGAGGCGGTCTTCGATCAGCATGGCGATGCAGGTCTTCAGATCGGACTCGCCGCACATCGGAAAACCGGCCGAGGTCAGCAACGAGTTACCTACCGTAAGGTTGGTGACGAGGCGGCGCATTTCGCTCTCCGGTTCGCCTTCGTAGTAGTAGGCGAGGCCGTCGAGGTCATACTCGTCAACGAAGCCTTCCAGGGCGGCGGCGGCGCGCGCGGCCATCTCGAGATCTTCTTCGGTGAGCCGGAGGGTGATCGGATCCGACTTCGGGTCGGGGGTGGCAAACAGGTCGAGGATCTGCTCACGCTTGGCGCGGATCTCTGCCTCGGTCACCGCCCGGAAGTGCCGCATGAGGTCGTCCGGCTCGGTTTGAACGATGTGGCAGCCGAAGGCGGCGGTGAGCGCCGTATGATCGGTTTGCATGTCGAGCATGTTCTCGAGGACGTGACCGAAGTGCCCGATCCGCGCACGCTTCAGATCGTGCAGTACGCGGGCGATGGCGCACCATTCGGCCACTTCGCCTTCGGCTTCCGGATCGTCGTCGAGCGTCCCCAGAATCACCGGCGGCGGCTTCTTGCCCATGCGGATCGCCACGCCGGTGAATTCCGGCACCGAGCAGAAATCGTCGTTCAGCAACTGCATGCGGGTGGAGGCCCGCGTGTAGTCGAGCGCGCGGCTCGGCTGCAGCGCCACCAGCACGATGGGGATGTCGAGGTCCCGCACGATCATCCCGAAGGTGGCCGAGGTGGCGTAGGTGAGCATGTCACAAAAGAGCAGGTCCAGATCGGCCTTTCTCAGACGTGGACGGAGTTCGGCCGCCGAACGGGCGTCGTCCACGATGCCGAAATCGGTCACCTCGACCCCGTGGCTCCGCACACGCTCGACAAACACATCGAGCTTAGTGCGCAATTCGTCAAGCAGGCCCGGGAACTGAGGCCAGTAGACGTGGTGGCCCACGCCAAAGACGCCCACATTCGCCCGCAGCGGCTTGCGCCGGGGCACCCGCGGCGTATCGGTTAGTGCCGTGATCGGGTCTTTCGCTCTTGATCCCATTCGACAATCCGTTTCTGCAACCGCTCTACAACCCCGTCGTATTCCCTTTCACCATACAAGTTGCGAGTCTCGCCGGGATCGGTCTCCAGGTCATACAAGGATCCCTCGGGGCGCTCGCGGAACCGCTCCGGGGCGTCCGGATCGAGAAACACCGTCAATCTGTACCGCCCGTCCCTGATCGTCACCAGCCGGTCGTCGTCGCGGTAGCCCCGGTAGCCAAACTTGATTTCGCTGAACACCGGTTCCGGCGCCGGTTCTCCCCCATCCTCCAGCACCTCTTGGAGCCCGCTGCACTCGACCTCGCCCGGGACCTCGATTCCGGCGCACTCGAGCAACGCCGGCAACAACGAGATCGTATTCACCGGCGTGCGTACGCGGGCGCCGCTCCGGATTCGCCCCGGAGCCCAGAAGAAGAACGGGACGGTCGCCACCTGGCGGTAAAACGTCTGTTTCTGAAGCAACCCATGGTCACCGAGAAGCGTACCGTGATCCGAAACGAAGACAACGATCGTGTTGTCGAGCAGATCGCGTTTCCGCATCCAGTCGAGCAGCCGGCCGATTTCCGAGTCGAGGAAAGCGACGCGGTCGTAATAATAGCGGCGGGCTCTCCGGATCTGTTCGCGGCTGAGCCGGAACGCGCCTTGATACTCCCGCCAGACTCTGCGCTCGTAGAGGGGAACGCGGCTCAGTTCCTCTTCGGTGGCATACGGGATGCGGATCGCGTCCGGATCCACGGTCCCGCAGTACTCCTTGGGAACCACGACCGGGGTATGGGGAGCCAGGAGGGAGAGCCGCAGGAAGAACGGATCGGCCGCCGGCCGGCTGCTGAGCCAGTTGATGGCCAGATCCACGTTCTGGTGCTCCGCGGTCTCCTCGATCCGCCCTGGGAAGCGGCCGGCCAGAATCCACGGCTGCGGGCCGGGGTACTGGACGATCTCGCAGGCGGCCGGATCGCAGGGGCGGTTGTAGTGGAGGGCGGAGAGCGGCCCGCCAATCGTGCGGCCGCCCTCGATCTGGAACGCCTGCCGGCCTTTGCGGAAATAATGCTTCTTGCCGAACGAGGCCGTGCGGTACCCGGCGCCTTCGAAGGCCCAGGTAAGAAACGAAGTATCCTGCCGGATGTGCGGCGCCTGGTTGTGCAGGACGCCCGTGGTGGAACCGTACTGGCCGGTGAGCAGCGAAGTGCGCGCCGGGACGCAGACCGGCGACGGTGTGTAGGCTTCCTCGAAGGTCGTGCCTTCGGTGGCGAGCTCGTCGAGATGGGGAGTCTTTGCCCACGGGCTCCGATAGGCGCCCATCGAGTCGGGGCGCTGCTCGTCGGTCATCAGCCACAGCACGTTGGGAGGCTTGCGGGCGCACCGCAGCAGGGCGGGGGCGGCCAGCGGCGCCGCTACGCTCCCGAGGAACCGGCGGCGGGTGGTGCTCATTCGGACTGCTCGCATCAGGTGTCTACTTTCGCCCGTTCAGGCGCTTGGCGTCAATGGAAAACCGCGGGCATGGACTTCGTTGCGGAGGCCGAAACGCGGAGTCGGTTCTAACCTGCACTTGTCAAAGAAGGTTTTCCTTTCCACGTTCGACTGTTCTTGCTACAATACCGGGGTCGTGGTTCGACAGGCGAAACGGGCATCCGCCGGATCCGGCGGGGAATCGGCAAAGAAACCGGAGATCGTCCACTCCGTGCTGCGGGCCTGCCGGGTAATGAATGCCTTCCGGCACGAAGGAGAGCTCCTGCGATTGCGGGACTTGGTGGCGCGGACCTCAGAAAACAAGGCCACCGTCTTACGGTTGCTGCGGACGCTCGAGCAGGGCGGCTTTGTCGAGCGCGTCGGCAAGCAGCACTACCGCTCCCGGATCAGTACGCCCAATGCGCCGAAGGCGCGGATCGGCTTCGCCACGCGGGGGTCACGCCTCCCGTTCTCCCGCATCGTCACCGAAAGTGTGCAGCGGGCTGCGGCCGAGGCCGGATTCGATCTGGTGACGGTGATCAACCATCGCAGTCCCAAGAAGGCGCTAAGCAATGCCGATCTTCTGGTGCGAGAAGGCGTGGAGCTGGTGATCGAGTTCCAGACGCACGAGCGGGTGGCGCCGGTGATCTCGTCTCGCTTCCTGGAGGCGAACATTCCCGTGATCGCGATCGAGATACCCCACCCGGGCGCAACGTTTTTCGGGGCGAACAACTACCAGGCCGGCCTGATCGGCGGGCGAGCGCTGGGCCGGTGGATTCAGAAGCACTGGGGCGGACAGGTGGAGCGGGTCTTCCTGCTGGAGGAGGAGATCGCCGGGCCCCTGCCGAAGCTGCGGGTAACGGGAATGAGGGTGGGCATGCACGAGGTGCTGCCCGAGACCGAGCAGGCGACGATCGTCGAAGTCGACGGTAAGGGCACGCTCGAGACGGCATTCGAGCAGATGCGGAGGCGCCTCCGCCTTCTCCGCCCTGAGCGAACAGTGGTGGCGGCCGGCAACGACCCGATGGCGCTCGGCGCCCTGCGCGCACTGGAAGAAGCCGGCTGGCTGGATTACTGCGCAGTCATGGGCCAGAACGCCACTCCGGAGGCCCGCGCCGAGCTCCGGCGGCCGGGGACCCGTCTTGTCGGTTCGGTTGCGTACTTCCCTGAGCGTTACGGTGACGAGATCATGGCCCTGGCCCGCAGAATCCTCGACGGCAAGCCTGTTCCCCCGGCCGTCTTCACCAAGCACCGGCTGATCACTCCCGAGAACGTTGACAAGTACTATCCGCTGGATGCCGAGCCATTCGTGTCGTTTGTCGGCTGAGAGCTGTTCCGGTTCGTTCCGAGAAACGTCTCCGCTGAGCTCCGGCGTCGCGAGGGTCTCCCGACAAAGACCTGAGGGCCCGCGCAAGTCACAGAAAGACCTGGGAATCGCGCTACCCGCAGAGGATGCCGTGCGTTTCGAACAGTGAAACACATCGACCTCGCCACAATCCCCTTTGACATTTCGCTCCCGGCACCGCAACATCGACGCGAGCACGGGAAGTGGCTGGCGCGTCCTGGTGCTCAAACCAATTAAGTCGAAGGGGGACGAGATGAGAACTCGCCTTATCGGTCCTGCATGGTGGCAGCTACCGATATTCGTATGTTTGTTGCTGGCGGGCGCAGTGAGCGGATCCGCACAGGTCTCGCAAGGCAGCATCGGGGGGCAGGTCACCGACCAGACCGCAGCGGCCATACCCGGAGCCACAGTGGTGGCCGAAAACGAGGCCACCGGCATCCAGACCACCGAGACCACGGATGAAGCCGGACGCTATCTGTTTCCCGCCCTGCCGCCGGGTGTCTACACGATCCGCGTCGAGGCGGACGGGTTCAAGACCTATACCGCCACAAGTTTGCAGGTACAGGTCGGACAACGTGTCACGCACGACGTGGAACTGGAGGTGGGGGAAACGACCACAAGGATTGAGGTCGTCGCCAGTACGCCTGTACTCGAACAGCGCAGCGCGGCGATCGGCCAGGTGATCAGCGAGCATGAGGTCAAAGACCTGCCACTGAACGGGCGCAACTTTCTCGACCTCGCCATGCTCGTCCCCGGAGTATCCGAGATGCCAGGCTCGATTCAGAGCAACAATCTCAGCGTCAACGGCATGCGCGGGAATCAGATCGCCTTCTATTTCGACGGCGTCGACACCCGCGTCGAGCACTCCGGTCAGCCTGCTTTCAACCCGTCGGTGGAAGCGATTCGGGAGTTCAAGATACAGCAGAACTCCTTCTCGGCTGAGTTCGGACGCGCTCCCGCGGCGATCAACCTTTCGCTCGCTTCGGGGACCAACCGGTTTCACGGAACCCTTTTCGAGTTTCTCAGGAACGACAAGCTGGACGCTCGCAGTTTCTTCTCGCCCGAGCGCGATCCGCTACAGCGGAACCAGTTCGGCTTCGTTTTCAGCGGGCCGATCGTCCGGAACCACACGTTCTTCATGACCAATTATGAAGGGCAGCGCGAACGGCGGACGCGCACGCCGTTCTACAGCGTCCCCTCCGTTGCCGAGCGTGACGGCGACTTCACCGGCGCCAATCCGATCTTCGACCCGATGTCGCTGGACCCCGAGACCAACCTCCGGCAGCCGTTTCCGAACAACACGATACCCAAGGACCGCTTCGGCAAGATGGGCACGGCTATCTTGAAGTACTACCCCTTACCGAACCTCGAAGGGGTCAAAGGGTTCAACTACTCCGTGCCGGCGCCCCGGATCGCCGACTCCGATCAATTCCACGCGCGCATTGACCAGCAACTCTCGGATTCCGATCTCTTATTCGGCCGCTATTCCTGGGCGACAAGCACCAACGCGACCCCCAGCGGCTTGCCGCTCACCGGCAAATTCATCGACGTGGACACGCACAACTTCACCGTGCAGGAATCCCACACGTTCTCGCCCACGATCATCAACCAGTTTCGGCTCGCGTGGACCTACTACAAGCTATTCGACCATTTCCCGCTGGCTGACCGGAATCTGGCGGCCGAGGAGTTCGGTTTGCAAAACATAAACCCTCCTGCGTCATCTTTCGGCCTGCCGTTCCATCAGGTTTCGGGCCTGTCGTCGATTGGCGCGAACCGGTTTTCTCCGAGGGGTACCCAAGAGAACATCTACACCCTGGCCGATGATCTGACCGTGATCCGCGGGAAACACAATCTCAAGTTTGGTTTCGAAGGCCGCTACTACCGCCCGGCGCTGCGCATCCTCGCAACACCCAACGGCAGCCTCGTCTATCAGAACCGGTTCACCAGGCAGCTTGGGGCGCCCGACACCGGCAGCGCCGTGGCCGACCTCGTGCTCGGCTTCCCGTGGAGCGGCCGCGGCACGCAGCTTGTCGAGAGCAACGGCCTGGTCAGCCTGAAGTACTACTTTTTCAGCGGCTTCGTCCAGGACGAGATCAAGCTGCTTCCTGACCTGACGGTGAACCTCGGCCTGCGCTACGAGTATCAAACGCCGTTCAAAGAAAGGTTCAACCAGCTTCTGTTTTTTGACTACGTCAACGGCCGTTTCCTCGAGCCCGGAAAAGACATCGACAGCCTCCAGAAGCCGGACCGGAACAACTTCGCGCCGCGCGTCGGCATCGCCTACTCCGTCAACTCCAGGACTGTAATCCGGGCGGGCGCCGGCGTCTTTTACGGGTTGATCCGCTCGCGGGAATTCCCGGCCTTTCACCTCTCACCGCCTTACACGGTGGACTCGACACTGTTCTCAGACCCGCTGATCCCGGACCTCCCGGGCAAGTTGTGGCCGCCGGCTCGGGTGCGCGACCCCGAAACGGGCGAAGTGCTGCTGACGCCCAACACAGGAGTGTTCTCCCTCGATCACAGCTACCGGACGGCTTACATCTACCAGTGGAACTTCAGTATCCAGCGCGAACTGGCGGACCAGTGGATGCTGGAGCTCGCCTACGTCGGCAACAGCGCCCACAAACTGATCGGTCGTGACCTGGTGAACCAGGCCCGCCTGGACCCCGACCCGGTCAACAACCCGACGCCCGTCAACAGCCGGCGCCCGAATCCCAACATCGGCGATGTCAGCATGGTGAAGTCGCTCGACAACTCCAACTACCACGCCTTGAATGTCAAGCTGAACAAGAGGTTTTCGAACGGCTTCTCCCTGATCGGCGGCTACACTTGGGCGAAGGCGCTAGGCATCGGCGGCGCGCTTTTCGGCGACCAGTCTCGCGCCCAGAATGCCTATGACCGCGACGCGGAATACGGACCGCTGGACATCTACCAGAAGCACCGTTTCACTGTTGGTTGGGTCTATGAGCTGCCGTTCGGCAAAGGCAAGCCGCTGCTTTCCCATGTCTCCGGAGTGGCCGGCAAGCTCGTCAGCGGATGGTCGACTCAGGGCATCTACGTCGCCCATTCAGGCATCCCGATCGTTTTTGACTTGAGGTCCTCTGTCTCGTCCAATGTCGGCCGCCAGGACATGAACCGCCCGGACCGTGTCTGTGACGGCAACCTGCCGAAGAGCGAGCGGACCCTCACCCGGGCCTTTGACACGAGTTGCTTCGTCGACCATCCTTTCGGAAGGTTCGGCAACTCCGGCAACGGCGTGCTCATCGGCCAGGGCATCAACACGTTCAATCTGACCGCCATGAAAAACACCGTGTTTGCGGTCAGAGACACGCCGATCACCCTGCAATTCCGGGCGGAGTTCTTCAATGCGTTCAACCATCCCGGGTTCGGAGACCCGAGTGCGCGCGTCGGCACACCGCAGTATGGAGTGATCCGGAGCACCCGGGTCGGCGGCCGGGAAATCCAACTGGCTCTGAAGCTGATCTTCTAGTGAGCACCGGCCCCAGAACGTGAGGCGCATGGGCGAACGAAGTTCGACCCTCTTGTTTGCGCTCCTCGTGGGCGCACTCATTCTCGGTTGCGGAACCGGCGAACAGACGGACACCCGGATCGAAAGCCGGTTCCGCAATCCCCCGGACGAGAGCCGCATGGCCACCTACTGGTGGATCTTCGGCCCCGCCTGGACCGACGACGAGATCGACCGCGAATTGCAGGTGCTCAGCGACGCCGGCATCGGCCGCGTGATGATCTTCCCGCTCTACCCCTACGAGGTCGATGCCCCCCAGCGGGGAATCAAGAACCTCGAATACCTCTCACCCGAGTTCCTCGAGCGGTTCCGACACGCTGTGCACAAGGCCCGGGAGCTTTCCATCCAGGTTGATCTGGTGATGGGCACCGGCTGGCCCTACGGAGGGCCCACGATCCCGCAAGAACTCTCTCCCCGGCGAATCTACGCGAAGACCGTCCCCTTCACCGGAGCAGCCGGCGACCAGGTCACCGTTCGCCTGCCGGAGCTGGAGGCTCACGATGAGCTGATCGCGGTCCAACTCGTGCCCGCGGATCGTGCCGGCAATCGCGTAGCCATCGACCTCACCCGGGCGGCAGCGTCCGGTTCTGTTGCGTTTGAAGTCCCACCCGGCAAGTGGGAACTGATGGTCTTCGTTCAGGGCTTGACAACCCAGCGGCACGACGTCGTTTTCGCCGCGGCCGGTGGTGGTGGCCACGCCATCGACCACCTGGACCGACGAGCGGTGAAGAAGTACCTCGACGACGTCAGCGCCAAGCTGGCCAATGCCGTCGCGCCCGGGGAGATCCGCGCGATGTACTCGGCCAGTTTCGAGGTCTACGAAACCTCTTGGACCCCCGGATTCCTGGACGAGTTCGCGCGGCGCCGCGGCTACAGCCTCCGGCCGCACCTGGCGGCGCTGTTCCGCAACCGGGGCGAAGAGTCGATGCACGTCCGCTTCGACTTCTGGCGAACCATTGCCGAGTTAGCGGCCGACAACTACCTGAGCCAGGTCGGTGACTGGTGCCGGTCCCACGGTTTCGGCTTTCAGGCGGAATCCTACGGGGTCCCGCCAGTGACGCTGGCCAGCTTTGCCGGCGTTGACTACCCGATGGGCGAAGACTACGACTGGAAGGAGTTCAATCGGACGCGCTGGGCGAGCTCCGCCGCACATTTCTACGAGCAGAACGTCGTCAGTGTCGAGGCCTACACCTGGCTGCGGATGGCCCGTTATACATCGAGTCTGGAGGATCTGAAGCGCGGCAGCGACCTCCACTTCGTTTCCGGCGCCAACCGGATCGTGGCGCACGGCTACGCCTATTCCCCTCCTTCAGCGGGCGTTCCGGGCTGGGGTTACTATGCCGGCGCCATGCTGACGGAGAACCAACCTTGGTGGAAGTACTTTCCCGAGCTCTCCCGCTATGTGCACCGCGCCGGATACATCCTCAGCTTGGGGAGGCCGGTGGCCGATGTCGCGTTGTACCTGCCGGAAGGCGATCTGGCCGCTGAGTTCCCTCCCAGCAACTTCAACCTGGCCAAGGAAGTCATCTTCCGGCTCGACCGCGAGAGGACGATAGAGGATTACAGCTGGGGGTTGCCGCGTCAATTACAACTCGAAGCCGATGTCGTGAAAACCGCGGTCACCAACGGCTATTCTCTCGAGGGCGTCGACTACTCGATCCTCTCCACTTTGGGGACGATCGAGGACGGCCGGTTCAACATCGGCCACAGCAGTTTCCGCGTCATCGTTCTTCCCGGTCTCCGGGGCTTGCCCCTCGAAGTCCTCGAACGCATCGTCAGGTTCTGCCGCCAGGGCGGGACCGTCATCAGCACCCTGCGCCTGCCTGAGATCGCTTACGGGCTCAAGGACCACGAACAGAACGCCGCCCGTTTGCGCGAACTGATGGACGAGTTGTACGGCGGCATCGACCGCGCCCGGGACTACCAGGAGAAAACGGTCGGGCGGGGCCGGGCAATCTTCGCCGGGGACGAGACCACGAACTACTTGAGAGCGCTAAACACGGTCGCGCCGGACATGATCATCAAAGGCGGCGATCAGGAGGTCGGGTTCGTCCACCGCCGTGCCGGAAACCAGGACTTCTATTTCATGGCCAACCTCGGCGACCAGAGTAAGCGGCTGGAGGTGAGCTTCCGCGCAGGAAACCGGAAGCCGCGGCTTTGGGATCCGATGACGGGAGAGATCCGGGACGCGCGGGCGTACCGCTTCGACGGAGACCGTACCGCCGTCAACGTGACGCTGGAGCCGTACGGCTCGATCTTCGTCGAGTTTGGGACCTCGACGGCGCCGCCCCCGGAACCGGGGCCCGGACCCGCTGCTCAGCCGGAGGCTCTGCCGGTCTCCGGACCGTGGAAGTTGAGCTGGCCGGGCACCGGGATCAGCGCTATGGAAATGGATGAGCTGCATTCCTGGACGATCTACCCGGCGGCGAAGTATTTCTCCGGTACCGGCCGGTACGAGACCACGGTCCACCTGCCGGAGGCCTACCTGAACAAAGGCCCCCGCCTGGTCCTGGATCTCGGCGATGTACGCAACGTCGCCGAAGTGTGGGCGAATGGCGAGCACGCCGGAGTCGTGTGGAAAAGGCCGTACCGCCTGGACGTAACCGGCAAGCTCCGCTCCGGGGACAACACTCTGCGGGTGGAGGTGACCAACCTGCTCATCAACCACGTCTTGAACCAGCCAGTGAAAGACTACTCCGAAATCCAGCGACGCTACAATATCGGAATTCGCATTCGAACGCCGGACGAAAAGCAACGGGTCAAGCAGCCGCTGCCCTCCGGCTTGCTCGGACCGGTGCGGTTGATCATATTGAACAACGTTACGAACCAGCAGGGGAACGCTGGCCCATGAAGAATCACGCTTGCTTGCTCGCCGCCGCTGTTTGCCTCGCCGTCTTGGTCTTGGCCGCCGCGGCGCCGCCGGCGGAGCCGGTCTCGCTCGAGGAGGGCTTCCGCAACCCGCCAGTCGAGGCCCGGCCGGCCACCTATTACCTGCTGCTGAACGGCTACGCCAACCGGGACTACCTGCCCCGGGAAATCGAGAGGCTGCACGACGCGGGCATCGGAGGGCTTTGCGTGTTCGACATGGGCGCACGGGGCAAGAACGCGCCGCCGGCGGGCCCGGCGTTCATGAGCCCGGAATCGGTGGCCAATATCGCGTTGATTCTGCGCACGGCGAAGCGGCTCGGCATGGAGGTCGACCTCTCCGTCTCCAGCAGTTGGGACATGGGTGGAAGCTGGGTCACGCCTCGCGACGGGAGCATGGCGCTGTACCGGTCCGAGATCGAGGTTGAGGGACCACGCACTTTCGATCAGCGGCTGCCGTTCCCTGACACTCCACCCTCCAACCCGAAAGGCCCGGACGGGCTGCCGGTGTTTCACACCGAAGTCGCCGTGCTCGCGGTGCCCCAGCCGCGGCGGCTGCCCGGCCACGAGTTCGTCTTCGAGCTGGAGGAACCGGCAACCATCGAGCGCGTCGTGCTCTACAACACGCTGAGCGGCGAGCAGGGGGTCAACTACTTCACCAAGGAGTTCTCGGTGGAGGTTTCTACCACCGACGCGCGTCCCGGTTCCTTCCGCGAAGTTCTCCGCGCCTCGCTCGAAGGCCGCACCGGGCCGCAGGAGTTCCGCTTCCCGCCCGCCAGGGCGCGTTACGTTCGCCTGCTTGTTCGCAGCGGCCATAACCCTGAATCGGGTCGCGTGCAGCTCGCCGAGTTCGAAGCCTACACCGCCGAAGGCCGGAACGTGCTGCTGTCCCACCGCGCCAACCGCACCATCGACGGCGCGAAACTGATCCGCTACTCCTCGACCGGAGGAAACGACCGGGCCGCGTGGTCCGCCTACAACCTGTTCGACGGCGTTACCAGCGGCGCTCGGGGAAGCTGGTCTTCCAACGGGCCGCCCCCGCTGGTGATCCCTGACCGCAGCCGCCTCATCGACCTGACCGATCGCGTCGATCGCACTGGACGTCTCCGGTGGAAAGTCCCCGCCGGCAAGTGGGCCATCCTCCGCTTCGTGTGCACGAACACCGGCGAACGGCTCAAGGTGCCGAGCCCGAACTCGGACGGCCTGGCCACCGATCACCTGAGTGCGGGCGCCACCCGCCGCTTTCTCGGGACGCTGATGAGTCGGCTCGAGCGGGGGATAGGCGAGTTGGACGCAAGCGCGCTCGATGACCTCTATCTGGCCAGCTACGAAGTCCGCGGCCGGATCTGGACGCCCGACTTCATCGAACAGTTCCAGCGGCGGCGAGGCTACGATCCCACTCGTTTCCTCCCTGCCCTGTACGGCGCGGTTGTCGACGACGAGGACATCACCGAGCGTTTCCGCTACGACTTCCGCAAGACGCTCGGCGAGCTGCTGGTTGACGCTTACTACCGGACCGCGACAGCGGTAGCCCACGAGGCCGGCGTGGGCATCGAATCAGAGGCCGGCGGACCGGGGCCGCCGATTCATCAGGTACCCGTCGACGCGCTGCTGGCGCTCGGAGCCATCGATTCAGTCCGAGGTGAATTCTGGCCGCATCGTCCGCACGCGGACTCGCTGTGGGTGGTGAAGGAGACGGCTGCGGCGGCGCACATCTACGGCAAGCGCCGCGTCCATCAGGAAGCGTTCACCAGCATGCATCACTGGGAAGATGCGCCCCAGAGTCTGAAATGGTCGGCGGATCGCGCCATGTGCGAGGGGGCCAACCACTTCGTCTGGCACACGGCGTCCCACCAGCCGCCCGAGGCCGGCAAGCCCGGCTGGGCATACGGGGCCGGCACGCACCTCGGGCCCAACCTCGTCTGGTGGCCGATGGCCGGGGCGTTCCTCGAATACCTGGGCCGGGCGTCGTTCCTCCTCCAGCAGGGCCTCTTCGTGGCCGACGTCGTCTACTATTACGGCGACCAGGGCTTCAATTTCGTCCCGCCGAAACACGTGGACCCATCGCTCGGGCCCGGCTACGACTATGACGTCACCAACGCGGAGGTGATTCTGAAACGGATGAGCGTGCGGGAAGGCAAGATCGTGCTGCCCGACGGCATGAGCTACGAAGTCCTGGTGTTGCCCGAGCGGGACGATATCGACCTCCACGTGCTGCGCAAAGTCCGGCAGCTTGTACTCGACGGCGCCACGGTCGTCGGACGCCGGCGGCCCTCCCGCTCGACCGGTCTCACGGGGTATCCGGAGAGCGACAGAGAAGTTCAGAAGCTGGCGGCGGAGCTGTGGGGCAAGGGAAAGATCATCACGGACAAGTCACTCCGAGAAGTTCTCACGGCCCGCGGCGTCGGGCCCGATTTCACCTTCAGGAGCAAACGACGCGATACAGAACTCGATTACATCCATCGCCGCACGAAGGAAGCCGAAATCTACTTCGTCCGCAACAAGAAGCGGCGGCCGGAGCACGTGGAGGCCACTTTCCGGGTATGGGGGAAACGGCCGGAGCTTTGGGATCCGGTTACGGGCCGGATTGCGGCCGTGCGCACTTTCAAGTCCTCCGCTGAAGGTCTGACCGTTCCCCTCGATCTGGATCCGCACGGCTCGGTTTTCGTGGTATTCCGGGAGGCCGGCGGACCCGCCCCCGAGCCACGTTCGTCCAAGAAGGAAGCGCCGGTTGTGATGGAACTTGCGGGCCCGTGGGAATTGCGGTTTCCCCCCGGGATGGGGACGCCGGCCACGGTCAGGTTGCCGGAGCTGATCTCCTGGACCGAACACGAGCTTTCCAGCGTCCGTTGCTTCTCCGGCATCGCCACCTACACGAAGCGATTCCACCTCTCGGCCGACTGGCTCGCTGGCGATGGGCCTGTATATCTGGAACTGGGCGATCTGTGGGCGGTGGCCGGGGTGACTTTGAACGGGGAGCCGCTCGGTGTAGCCTGGACGCCCCCGTTCCGGCTCCTGGCGTCCCAGGCGCTTCGAGAAGGCGAGAACACGCTCGAGATCCGCGTAGCCAACACCTGGGCCAATCGGCTGATCGGCGAGGCGCGCGGCGAGTGCGCGCCGAAGATCACCCGCACGAACATCACCGCGACGGCGGGGATACCTTGGGCCAGAGTGAAGCCCCGGAAGAGCGGGCTGTTTGGCCCGGTCAGGCTGGTCCGCTGATTCGGGACGGCACGGCGGATCACACGGGGAGGCGCGCAGGACGCACGGAGCGATCTCCAGCCGCCTCCCTGGGCCGCTACCCCGCCGCACCCACCGGTTCGATGTCTCGAATACAGGATCGTCTTACCCTCCGCCAACCATCAGTTCTCCCACTCCCCCGTGTAGCGGAACGTGGGAGTTCGACAACCGCTCCAGCTTCGCTGCGGCGGCTTCCTGCGTGTTGGGTAGGGCGTGGGAATCGATGTCGAGAGTGAACACGGCGCCGGCGTGGCCAAGCTGTTCCGACACGACCCTAGCTTCCTTCCTAGCCGCATTCACAACCTCGAATTGTGTGCCAACTCGGCCGCACGCACCTGGACTCACCCGATGCCGGCGGTGTCTGACATTTCGCGTAACCACGGCATTATCAACACGCAAGTGCATCTTTCCACACTCAGCCACAGTCGACCGAAAAAGGCGAAAACGGACTCTTAACCAGTGGCTTGCAGGTTCGACTCCTGCCGAGCTCACCAATCAACCACGGGCCCTTCGCGCTTCTCCGCCAGAAACGAGTGTGGGGGGCGAATCTTAATTCCGTTCCGGGACATAGAGCCCTCACCGGCCTCTGGTGGTTCAAAACGTCGCGTAACCCATTCACCCGCCGGCGGAGCTGCCCGGCCTTCGTGTGGACGGAGAGTGTCGCGGGGCCGAAAGCGGCGCTGGAGTTCTCCAGCGACTCGGCATTGGGAACCGGGGTCACGCCGTGCCAGGGAAGGGGATCTGATGTCCGCTCCCGTGCCGGTGTTAGAATCGCCTTGGAAGCTATTCCCGGCCGGTGCCGGGCCTGGTCTTCAAAACCAGTGGGCGGCGCTCCGCACTGCCGGTGGGTTCGACTCCCACTAGCTTCCGCCAGTAAGTCCTTGTCTTTCAATACGTTACCTCCACCCCACCCCTCGATTGTGCCCGAAATTGTGCCCGGTAGATACCGTTCCATCTTCGCCGCCACCTCCCGGACGTCGCGGTCACCGACGATGTGGTACCGCTCGAACGTGCGCCGCGTCAGGTGGCCGGAAACCAGCATGGCCTGCTTTTCCGGCACGCCCGCCCGGACCATGTTCGTCAAAGCCGTGCGGCGGAGGTCATGGAAGTGCAGACCTTCGACGCCGGCCTTGCGGCAGTACTCGTTCCACGTCTTCCAGCGGAAGATCATCTGCCGGCCCCTCACCTGAAACAGCCAAGGGCACCGAGGATCCCGGGTGGCGTATGCCATCTCGAGCCAGTGTTTCATTTCTCCGTACACCGGCAGCACCCTGGCCCGCCCCGTCTTGCTGTCCTGAGCCTCGATGCGGATCTCGCCGCGCTGAAAATCGACCTGGGACCACCGGATGGAGAGCAGCTCCCCGAGCCGCGCTCCGGTGTGGTAGCCGACGACGAGCAAGAGGCGGTAGTGAGCCGGCAGCAAATCTCGCAATCGCAGGTACTCCTCGTGCCGCAACAGTCCCGTGCGCACGTTGTTCTCCGGGAGCTTCTCGATGCGGGGGACCCGGGCGACCAACGGCGGCTCTGCTTCCGAGGCGAGCCGGAAGGCTCGACCAAGCAATTCCAACTTCCGGTTGATCGTGGCGTTGGCGGCGCCTTCGGCGCGGCGCTTTCGGATGTACCTCTTGACGTCGGCCGTGCTGAAAGCCGCTGCCTTGAGCTTCCCGAAAGCAGGACGCAGGTGCTTGTTGATCCGAAGCACACAGTGCCGCAGGCTGCGGATCCCCCGTACCTGGTAGTCTTCAATCAGCTCATCGAGCAGCTGAGAGACGGTCACGCGTTCCAGAGCGAGGCCGGCGAACCTGCCTGTGACGACCTCGCCCTGCCGCCACTTCAACAGCCGCTCGGCGTCGGAACGGCGGTCGCTGCGGCTCGACTCGCGGATCGGCTTCGGGTCGCCGGGCCGATAGTACTTGATCCACCAGATCCTTCCCCGGCGATAGATGCTGCCGAACTTCGGTCGCGTCGCCATATTCTCACCTCTATCCTCGTCAGGCCGCCCACGGCACCCCACCTTGAACCGCCCCGGGGGGGTCCTCGCCAGAGGTCCGTCCCGGAACGGAACATTCCCGGACGTCTGAGAACAATCCGGAACTTCCCGCCCCGGAGCTCCTCTGGTACTGTGAAGCCGCACCAAGGCCTCGGATCGATTAAGCGGGCGTTGCACTCTCTGCCGATCGGTCAGGCCGGCCGAGGCGCCAGACGGGGCAATTCCCAACAATGACAACCCTCATGCCAGGCAGCACACACCCGGGATTCATGTGGTGGAGATCGACCCTCGCGATCCTGATTCTTATTGCGATCTCTGGGCTCAGCCCGGCAAACGCCAGCGCTGCTGAAACCATGGCGCTCTGGCTCTTCGATGAACCGATCGGGCTCTATCCCAGTAGCGTCCTGGAGGATTCCTCCCCCAGCGACTATCCCTTGGTCCTCGGTCGCGGGGGCCGGATCACACCGGGAAAGTACGGCCGCGCGCTTGAGCCTGCCGAGCCGCCTCCAATGGTCTTTCCGCCTGGTGAAATCGCTTTTGGCTTGACACCCCTGCCCATCCCGCCCGGCCGCACCGTCGAGCCCATGACCTGGGCCAACGCCCGTTTTTGCGCCCTCATGACCAGCGGGGAGAACCACCTGCGGAAGGAGGTCGGGTTCGTCAATCCCACGGATACCCGGCTCAACCTCGGCCCGTTTGACTGGACCGTGGAGTTCTGGTTCGCGCCGGCGCGCAAAGCAGGAGAAGACGGAGTTGTCATCGAGATCGGCGAGGGCCCTCGCGGCGAGAACGAAAAGGTCACCCGGCTTGTTCTGAATGCCGGCGGCGACAGCTTCACCTTAACCAATCAGCCCAGCGGCACGGTGCTTCTGATCCCGTCAGACGCCCGGGCCCTGGATCCCGAGGCGGGGGCATGGCGCCACCTGGCATTCGTCTACTCCGCCGCTGAAGCGCAACTTCGCCACTACGTGGACGGCATCGAGCAGCCGCTTCCCGCCAGATCCCCCCTGAAGGCCCTCGCTCACGGAGACGAGGCGTATCTCTCCATCGGCCGCGACGGGCGCTGGGAGAGACCCCTGCCGGGCCGCATCGACGAGCTGCGCATATCCGTGGGCAGGGTGTATCGGACCGCCTTCAGGCCTCCGGCCAGTTTCGCCTCCGGTTTCCCCCGAAGACCGCTGAAGCAGGGTCCGCCGCTGCTGTTCTCCAAAGGCGCGAGCGCTCGATCTCCCATCCCGCTCCACACCCGGAAACACCTCTTCATCGACGGGGCGCTCATCGCTGAAATGAAGGACTGCAAGTTTGTGGTCAACCCGCCCAGGAAGGCTGAAAGGGTCATCGATCACATCCAGGGTCCGTTCAGGAAACACCTCACCGTGGTGGAAGACGAGGATGGCGTAATCCGAATCTACAACGCGGTGGCGAAGGACTTCCTGCAGGTCCTGACCAGCACCGACGGCGTTCACTTTCAGTCGCCTGATCTCGGCCGCGGGCTGATTGAAGGACGATCCAACATCGTCATCCCCGAGATGGTCGGCGGCCTGGGCAACCCGTTCATCGATCCCAACGGCTCCGGCGAAGACCGCTGGAAGTACTTCAGCGATTACCACCGCCGCGGAATCTACCTCTACACTTCTCCCGACGGCTACACCTGGAAGCGCAACCCGACCGCCACCTTGCCGTTCCGGTCCGGCACTCAGTCCTGCACGTTCTATGACGACCAGAGACAGCTCTATGTCAGCTACCACCGCTCGGGCATTTTCCAAACCCCGGGCGGGGCCACCCAACGAAGCTCGGTAGTCACGGAACATCGGAGTCTCTATGAGCCGACTCCGTTCACTCCTCTGAGCCAGGAGGACTACCTTAAGCTGAGGAAGCGATTCCGGCTGCGCGATCCGCTTCCCTGGTACCTGGACAACGGCCCCCTGACGCCCGGCGGTTTCGGCATGGAGTTCCCTCACAAGTTTGACCCTACGCCGGATGATCCCGTGGGAACGGACTTCTACATCACGAAGGCGCAAAAGTACCCGTGGGCGCCCGACACGTACCTGGCCTTCCCGGTGGCCTACTTCCATTACGAGGCAGACGGCCCTGAGACCCGGAGAATCCTCATGGACCCGGCCAGAGGCCGGGGTTCCGGCCCGCTGGAGACGCAGTTGGCCGTCAGCCGCGACGGACTGGACTGGAAGCGCCATCCGCGCCCGGCTTACGTGGGCATCGGGGAGCACCTCGGCCGCCAGGTGGTGACCGCCTACATCGCCCACGGCATGGTGCGCCGGGGCAATGAGATCTGGCAGTACTATTTCGGCGAAACGCAATACCACTCCCCCTGGAAACAGGACCCGGCGGGCCGCGGCGTCTACCGGCTCGTGCAGAGGCTCGACGGGTTTGTCTCCATCGACAGCCCGTACGACAAAGAAGGTCTGGTGGTAACCAAGCCGATCCTGTTCCAGGGCAACCGTCTCACCTTGAACATTGACACCGACGCCGTTGGCTATGCCCAGGTAGGCTTCCTAGATGAGAACGGCGATCCCATTGAAGGCTTCTCCGTGGATGACTGTATCTACATCAATGGAGACTTTGTCGAAACGGAAGTGGAATGGCTCCACCGGGGCAAGGACGTCTCGGCGCTGGCGGGTAAGCCGGTTCGAGTGGTATTTCGCATGTGCGGCGCCAAGCTATACGCCATGCACTTCGTAGAACGGTAAAGAGCGTGAAGGAAACAGAGCCGCAACAAATGCTGAACCGGTGCAACACCTTCGGGCGCATCCTGCACCGGACTCTCTGGGGGTTCCTGCTCGCCCCGGTTGCAGCCGCCGGCCTGGCCGCCCAGCAAACCGGGACCGACCGCATCGGCCTTCAGACGGAACCGGTTGGCTGGACCGGCTACCAGCAAATCCGCTATGTTTCCCTAGCGGACGGCTCGGACGACGCCGGCGAGCGAGTCCTGGCCGCCTGCAAGGCCAACGGCGTCTTCTTCCTGGACAACGTCTTGCCCGATAATGTCAAGAAGCAGATTGACCGAGGTGTCATGGTCGGCGCGGGCCGCCGCCAGGATTCAGCGGAAGTCGGAAGGAAGTACACGAAACGGAAAATGCCCTGGTGAAATGGGGATATTCTCGCACCCCGGAACGGCTTGGAAACAACGTTTCTTCATCGTCTTTTCGGTGACCGCGGCCGCTGTACTTATTGGCCGCCACCCCATCGTCTCTGCGGATCCCCCGCTCCCCGAGACAACTACAGAGCGGGAACTGCTGCTCAACCCCCGGACCTCGCCTTCGGATCCTGCTGCCGGAACCTACAACGAGTTGCGGGCCAAGTTCGCCGATCCCCCGCCGGCGTACCGGCCCATGCCGCTTTGGGTATGGAACGACGAACTCGAGTGGCCCCGGCTCCGCGAGCAACTGGCGCAGTTTCGCGAACAGGGCATGGGCGGCGTCTTCGTTCATCCCCGGCCCGGCCTGATCACCGAGTACCTGAGCGAGGAATGGTTCCGCCTGTGGGAGGCCTCGGTTGAAGAGGGAAAACGGCTCGGTCTTCTGGTCAACATCTATGACGAGAACAGCTATCCGTCCGGATTCGCCGGCGGGCACGTTCCCTCTCTGGCCCCGGACACGGTAGTGACCTCGGTCGTGCCGGGTTTCGACAAGGATTTCGAAGACACGGACCTCGCGGACCCGGCCATCGCCGCCGCGTTCGCCGTGGAAATGGCCGAAGACGGGAAGATTCGCTCGGCCACCCGCATCCGCCGTCCCGCCGAGATCCCGTCCAGCGGCGAGGTGCTTCTGTTCCGCTTCCGCCACGGGCGCGGGCGCGCCTGGACCGCGGGATTCCCGTACGTAGACCTGACGAATCCCCAAACGGCGCGGCTTTTCTTGCGCACCACGTACGAAGCTTACAAGAAGCGGCTGGGCAGCGAGTTCGGCAAGACCATCCGATGGGCCTTTACCGACGAGCCGAACCTGGCCAACGCAGGCGACTCGGGTCTCCCGCTCAGCGCTTACACCCTGGCCGAGTTCCGTCGGCGGCGCGGCTACGATCTCGCCGATCACCTGCCCTCGCTCTACTGGGACATCGGGGACTACCGCCGCGTCCGCTTCGACTATTGGGAGACGATCCACGAGCTGTGGGAGCAGAACTTCATGCGCCCGATGTTCGAGTGGTGCGACCGGAACAACCTGCGGTTCACCGGACACTGGCTGGAGCACGAGTGGCCGGTTCCCTGGAGATCTCCCGGCGACGCCGCCTTCTACGCCTACCAGCACATGCCGGGCATCGATGTGCTCCACATACCCGGCCAGGGGATCGACTCGCACATCTTGTTCACCATCAAGCAAGCCGCCAGCGTCGCCCACCAGTTGGGGCGGCGCACGTTCTCGGAGACCTACGGCGTCGGGGGATGGGACGCGGGCCTGGAAGACTTCAAGCGTCTTGGCGACTGGGTCATGGTCCACGGGGTGAACTTCGTCAACCTGCACCTTTCCTTCGCCACCTTCCGGGGCGCGCGAAAACGGGACCATCCCCAGAGCTTCAGCGACGCAGCCGCCTGGTGGCGCTACTACCGCTTGCACGCAGACCATGTGGCGCGGGTCTCGTGGGCGCTGAGCAGCGGCGAGGCCCGCCACCGGGTGCTGGTGCTGACCCCGACGACCAGCGCATTCCTGCACGCGCGCCGCGCCGGCCCGACGCCGGAGTTCGAGAAGATGCGCCGGGACAATGCCGAGCTGATCCAGGCGCTGGCCGATCGCTGGATCGACTTCGACGTTGGTGATGAATACCTCATCGAGTGGTTCGGCGGGGTCTCCGGCCGGCGGTTCCGCATCGGGCGGGCGGAGTACCATCTGCTGGTGTGGCCGCCGAACATGATCAACGTCCGGCGGCCGACGGTCCGACATTTGAGGAGATTCCTGAAGGAGGGCGGACAAATTCTGGCCCTCGGCCCGCCGGCCGCTTACGTGGATGGGCGTCCCAGCGAGGAGATCGCTCGGCTGAAAGAGCAGTTCAGGGATCAATGGCGGCCCATTTTTCTCGTGGAGCTGCCGGACCGGATCCGACGGATGCTGGAACCCCGGGTGCGAATCGAGCCGCCGCCTCCCCCAGGGGTCGGCTTCGCCGAGCGGTTCTTGAGCGACGGCAGCCGGGTCCTCTTCTTCGCCAATCCGGGCACAGAAACGGTTACGGCCGAAGCCGTGGTCGAAGGAGGCGCTCTCGAGGAGTGGGACACCGTTACGGGCGAGATCTCGGCGGCGCTCTATGAGCCGGTCGCCGGACGGCGGTTGCGCTTTCGCCTGGAGCTGCCGCCGGCCGGCTCGCGGCTTTTCGTCGTAAGACCGCACGCGGCCGCCCCGCCCCCGGAAAGCCAGCCGCCGCGTTTCTTGCCGGTGAAGGCGGAGCGCTGGCAGATCCGGCCGGATTCCGCCAACGTTCTGGTCCTCGACTATTGCGACCTCGAGGTGGCCGGTGACGCGTTCCGGGAGATCCACACCTTGGAGGCCAACTGGAAGATCTGGCGGGCTCATGGCTTCGAGCAGCCGGCCTGGGACAGCGCGGTTCAGTTCCGGAACCGTGTGCGCGACCGGAACCAGTTTTCCGGATTCTCGGGGTTCGAGGCCGTATTCCGTTTCCACGTGGCCGGCGCCGCCGCGGCGAAGGGTCTGCGGCTGGTGATCGAGACGCCGGAGCTTTACCGCGTCACACTGAACGGCAATGAAGTGGATTTTTCGGCGCCCACGCCCTGGATCGATCCCCGCTTGGGGAGTGCGCCCGTAGAGCAGTGGGTGCGGCCGGGCGAAAATGTGGTGAAGATCACCGGGCGGCCCTTCGACGTCCGTATGGAACTGGAAAACATCTACCTGCTCGGGAATTTCACGGCGACGCCGGCGGAGAAGGGCTTCCGGCTGGAAGCGCCCTCGGCTTTGGACTTCGGCTCATGGCGCGATCAGGGCTATCCCTTCTACGGGGGGTCGGTCCTCTACGAAAGCGAAGTTAGCGTGCCGGAGGACTGTGGCGGGCTTCGGATCGCTTTGAGCCGGTGGGCCGGTAGCGCCGCCGAGATCCTGCTGGACGGCCGGCGGACGGCGGTGGTGGGGTGGCCGCCGTATTCGGCCGGCATTTCCGCAGAGCCGGGCCCCCACCGGGTCGGAATCCGGGTGGCGGCGACGCCGCGGAACCTCTTCGGGCCGTTCCACAATCCGGCCAAGCCTCGGAGACAAGCCTGGCCCCGGCACTGGCGCAGGTTCGCCGAGCATCAGCCCCCGGGCGCCCGGTACGACACCCTCGACTACGGGCTCATGTCGCCGCCGGCGATTCACGCCGTCTGCAGCAGCGCCGGCAACGAGTGACCGGCTGCTGCCGATACCGTGCCGGGCCCGGCGCCCCCGAGGCTCAGCTCGATCCCTAGGCTGGGAGGACCCGTGGGCGGACCACCAGGCTCCAGCAAAGCATCAGGCCCAACGCAGCAAGGGCCGCACCCCAGCCCACCGTTCCCGACGGAAAAAAGATGATCGCCCCGGCGACGGCGCCGTACAACAGGCGTTCGAGGTAAGTGAGGCGTTGGCGGAGATAGCCCACTAGCGCGACGGACCAGGAGGCGGTAGCGGCAAATAGCGCCAGGGCGGCAATCGCGACCCAGGCCGGCTCTCCACGGCCGAGCAGCCGCGGATCGAATACGAAGCCGAACGGGATGAGGAACAGTACCAGGCTCAGCCGGAAGGCCTCCCAGCCCGTCTGCATCGTGCGGGCCCCGGCCAGGCCCGCAGCGGCGAACGAGGCCAGCGCCACGGGCGGCGTCACCATCGAGAGCACGCAGTAGTACATGACGAAGAAATGGGCGCCCAGCGTCGGAATGCCCAGAGCGATCAGCGGAGGGGCGAACAGGATAGCCCCGATGATGTAGGCCGCTACGGTCGGCAGTCCCATGCCCATGACGACGCAGCCGACGATGGTCAGCGCCAGCGCGACGTAAATGTTGGCGCCGCCTTGCTCGATTAGCCGGGTGGAAAACTTCAGCGCCAGATTGGATTGAACGGCGACCGCCATGATGGCGCCGATGGCGGCGATCGGCACGGCGACCTGGCTGGCCTGGCGTCCGAGGTCGGTCACGACAGTGGACCAGTCGCGGAGGCCGAGGCGGGTCTCGCGCCGCAGGTAGCCGGTGACGACGCAAGCGGCGATGGCGGCGATGACGGAAACCGTCGCTGAGTAGCCGGCGACCAGCAGGGCGATCAGGACCAGGGGCGGGACGAGCAGATAGATGCGGGGCAGAATCGGAGCCGGAGCCGCCATCGACCCCGGGGAGGGCGTTCCAATGCCCGTCTTGCGCGCCGTGAGATCGACCACCAGGAACAGGCCGAGGTAGAAAGCGAGCGCCGGTATGACGGCGGCGAAGGCCACCCGGGCGTACTCGATCTGCAGAAGCTCCGCCATGACGAAGGCGGCCACCCCCATCACGGGCGGCATCAGTTGCCCGCCGGTGGACGAGATCGCCTCGATTCCGGCCGCCATCTCCTTCGAGTACCCGGCGCGGCGCATCATCGGAATCGTGAAGACGCCAACCGAGACCACGTTGGCCACCGCGCTGCCACTGATCGTACCCATCAGGCTGCTGGAGATCACGGCGGCCTTCGCTGGACCACCGGCGCGGCGGCCGCTGGCAGCGAGACCGATATCGATGAAAAGGCGCCCGCCCCCGATGGCCGCGTAGATGGCGCCGAAGGCGATGAAGTAGAAGACGAAGCGGACCGACGTATCAGTAGTGATGCCGAGAAGGCCGTGGGTGGTCATCGAGAGGATTTCCACCATCTCGTCGAGTCCGAAGCCGCGGAAGCGGGTCCACCCGGGAAACCATGGGCCGGCCCAACTGTAGAACAGCACGAACAGCAGCAGCCCCAGCAGAGACCAGCCGACGGCCCGGCGCACGCCCTCGAGAATCAGCAGCATGAGAGCGGCTCCGAAAAAGACGTCCACGGGCAGAACGGGATCCACGAGTTCGATGCGGGTCGTCAGCCGGCCGGTGGAGAACCAATAGTAGGCCGCCGTAGCCGCCACCAGGGTGAGCAGAAGGCCGTCGAGCAGGCGCCGGAGCCACGGCGGCCGGCCGGCGCCGGGAGCGGGAATCGTCAGGAAGACCAGCGCGAGGGCGAAGGCCAGGTGGAGCGGGCGCTGGACGAGAGGAGGCTGGGGTTGCCAGACAATGAACAACTGGAAGGCCAGCCAGGCGGATCCGAGGCAGACGGCGAGCCAGCACCGCCAGCTCTCGCCCGGAAGCCGCTCTTTCGCAGCGTGGGCCAACCGTTCCTCGCCCCTGGGCGCCGCGCGCGCGTCTAGAGCCATCCCCGCTCCTTGTAGTACCGCTCGGCTCCCGGGTGCAGGGGGATGCCTGTGGACTCGGGGCGGCCGGCCCGGACCGGGTCGAAGTCGGCCCATGCCTTGTGAGCGCGCACCAGGGTCTCCGTGTTCTCGCAGATCGTTTGCGTGATCAAGTAAGCCATCTCGTCGGGCAGATCGTCGCGGGCGATGAGGACCGTTCCGCAATCCACCGCTTTGGTCGGGCGGCTCTGGCCCTTGAACCAGACGGGCAACAGGCTGGGTTTCAGTCCGTCCCGGGAGAGGGCTTCCAGGACCTGGTCCGGCAGATCCAGGAAGCGAACGGGAGTCAGGGTGGCCACTTCGGTCAGCGCCGGGTGTCCGCGGATAGCCGACTCGAAGTAAAGGTCGGCGCGGCCGTCACGAATCAGTTCCGGAATCTGGCCCGCGCTCACCTGGATGATGGAGCCGCCTTTCGCGGCCAGTTCGGTGCGGCTGGTCCCGAGCAGCGCGAAGATCATGTCGGCCACGATCGGTACCACGCTGCCCGGGGGTTTCATGATGATTCTCGGGGGCTGGTCCGACAGCAACGCCTTTTCCAAGGTGTCATTGCCCGTCCTGGTGATATAGGCTTCGGTGGCCACGGCGGTGATCCACACCGAATTCAGGCCCCCGGCCAGGGCGCGGATGCGCTTGTGCTCCCGGCCGCGGAAGGCCGCATGTCCTTTCCAGGCCCATACGGCAGTGGCCACCTGGGAGATGGCGATCGTCGCTCTGCCGCGTTCCACCAGGGTGGGATTGCTGATGGCCCCGCCCCTGGCGATCACTTCCGCGTCCCAGTCCGGAGGCAGCCTGTCCTCGAGTAGCTGCGCCAGTGTGGCCGCGAAGACGTACCACGAGGTGCCGGGAGCCATGGCGCCGATAGTCACGACCCGGTGGGTCCCTGCGTCCTGGCGGCCGAGACGGGCGGCGGTGATCAACACGAACACAACGGCGGCGGCCGCCAGGGCCCCTCGGCTCCGGCCCAGGCGGAAGGGTTTCACTTCCGCGCCTCCTGTGCGTCCTGTACCAGACCGGCCGTCTGCAGCGCCTGGCGGATCCGCTCGACCGTAGCGCCTTCCGGGGCCCTGAGCGGCGGCCGCATCCGGTTCGAGTGGATCCGTCCGGCCAGCAGCATCGCTGTCTTCAATCGGGCATGGGCGGCGCCCGAAGGTTCGTCCTTGCCGTATACAGCCTCTTTGAGAAGGTAGATCCTCTCGTAGATCTCCCTGGCTCGGGGCAGGTCGCCGTCGCGGACCGCCTGGTACAGACCGAGAATCAGTTCGGGGATGAACGAGGCGAACCCCACCAGGGCCCCGTCCACTCCTTGGACCATGGTGGGCAGCAGGTATTCATCGTGACAGGTCAGGATCGAGCAGTCCGGATTCGCCCGCCGGATGGCATGGAGATCGCGCTCATACTGGGAGATCTCGCGGGTGCCGATCTTGACGGTCGTCACCCAGGGCATCTGCACGAGTTCGGCAAGCAAGGAAGACGGATAGCTGGCCTTCGTCCAGGCTGGATAGACGTGCACGACGAGGCTGATCTGCGCGGCTTCGCCCACCCGCCGGAAGTGCTCGATCACGTGCTCGGGCTCCATACCGAAGCGCAGCCAGTGGTGGGCGGGCATGACCAGGAGTCCCGAGGCTCCGGCTTCTTTGGCCATGCAGGCGTGCTCGGCCGCCTCCTCGGGCGACTCGCAGCAGATCCCGGAGATCACCGGCGCCCGGCCCCGGACCGCTTCGGCGACGATTCTGGTGACTTGTTCGCGCTCGGCGGCCCGGAGGGCAAAGACCTCGCCCGTATGGCCGTTGGTCACCAGGCCGCCGATACCCTGGTGGCCGGCGAGCCAGCGGGCCAGCCGTTGCAACTCGTCCTCGTCGATCGAGTAGTCGTCCCGGAACGGGACCACCATCGCCGGCACGATTCCGCGAAACGCTCGATACTCAGCCATCTTTTCCGGACTCCTTTTGTTCCGCCGCTTTGGGTTGGAACGCCTTGATGACGGCGCTGTTATCGGCGGCGCCGCAACCAGCGCGCTCCAGGGCCTCCAAGAGCCTGCGGTGCAGCTTGGAGAACGGCAGCCGCGCCCCCCGCCGGCGGCCGGCCTGCAGGATCAGCCGCACGTCCTTGAGGTGCTGCGACAGGCGGGCTTCCGGTTCGAAGTCGCCGGCTAGCATCTTTCGCCCTTTGGTGTCCATGACTCTGGAATAGGCCGGCCCTTCTCTAAGAACTTCCAGCGCCTTGGCGGGCTCCAGGCCAATCGCTTCGGCGAAGGCAAGCCCTTCGGCCAGCACCGCCCGGTTCAATCCGAGCACGAGGTTCAGGACGAGCTTCATTCTGGCGCCGGAGCCGCAGGGGCCGAGGTAGAAGGTCTTCCGCGCAAAGCTGCCGAACAGGTCGCGGCATCGCTCGAAGGCCTCCTCCTCGCCGCCAACCAGCACGATAGCGTCGCCGGCGCGGACCTGCCGGCTCGAACCCCCAACGGTGGCATCCAGGTAGTGCACGCCGGCGGAGGCGAGGCTGTCTCCGATAGCCTCCACCTCGTCGGGGTCGCCAGTGGTCGTGTCGGCGACAAGGAAGCCCGGAGAGAGGGCGGCCCGGAGGCCGTCCAGCACTTCGGCAACGATGCTGGAGGTCGGCAAGCTCAGCACCAGCCGGGAGCAGCTTCTGGCGACCTCCTCGGGCGACGAAACGGGCCGGCCGCCGAGAGCGGCCAGGCGCTGCCGGCAGGCCGGTTCCGCGTCATAGCCGGTGACGCCCCAGCCCGCAGCCAGAAAGCGTTCGGCCAGCGCCGAGCCGAGCAGGCCGATGCCGATCAACCCGACCGTTTCCCGTTGCTCCGCTCTATCTTTAGGATCCACGGAAACCTCCCGCTCGTCGTCTCCGGATTCTGTGCGGTGGCGGCGGCAATGCCCGGTGAACAAACGAAGCCTCCACTGGCGGGCAGGGTTTCGGTAGCTCTGAAACCGCCGGCGGCATCAAGTCTCGAGTTTCTTGATATGAGCCTTTGCAGGATCGTAATCGGGATTCCGGGTCATCTCCTGAGCGCCCACGGACTTGCGCCACTCCCGCAACATCCGGTAGAGTTCTCTGGCCTTGTCCGCCATCGCTGAGACCAGATTCTTGCTCTCGCCGGGGTCTTCGTCGAGGTCGTACAGAGACAGTGCGCCTGGCGTATCCGGCCCTTCGATGCTTTGCTCGAACCACTCGATCAACTTGTAGCGGCCGGCGCGTACGGCTCCGTGGGGCTTGACCGGGTGATCCACCACGCCGTCGTCCGAAGTCAGGCGGTGGTAGTGAGGGTAGTGCCAATACAGCGCCTCGCGATCTAGCCCGTCCCCGCCGCGGAGCAGCGGCAGCATGCTCTCGCCGTCCATGGCCGGGGCAGCAGCGAGGGCGCCGAGAATGTCCGCAAACGTGGGGAGGAAGTCGTTGCTGATCACCGGCGTGTGGCACACGGCTCCACCGGAGACGCCGTCCGGCCAGCGCATCAGCAGCGGCACCCGGATGCCCCCCTCGTAGAGATCGCCTTTCCCCCCGTAGAGCGGTTTCCGGGCATCGAAACCGTACAGGGGGCCATTGTCGGAGAAGAATACCACCAGCGTGTTGTTCGTCAACCCAAGCTCGTCGAGCTGATCCAGGATCCGCCCGACGCTCTTGTCCAGGGTCTCCACCATGGCGCCGGCCGTGGGGTTGTTTCCCCGGAGAGGATCGGCGCCGGGCTTGCGCTCGTATTTCGCCACCAGATCCGGGCACTCGAGCTGAGGGCGGTGGATCGCGTTGTGCGTTACGTAGCAAAAGAAGGGCTTGTTCCGGTTCCACCGGATGAACTCGAGGGCATGGCGGGTGATGAGTTCGACGTGGTGCGCATCGGCGCAAGGATCATCGTCGGGGGAGGGCTTCCGCGTGGTGAGAACCGTGTCGAACCCTTGAGAGCCGGGATCGCCGGGGCGTCCCGGCCGGTACTCTTTGTCCTTGTTGAGGTGCCACTTGCCGAAGTGGCCGGTGGCATAGCCGCGGCCACGCAGCCACTCGGCGATCGTAACTTCGTCGAGAGGGAGAGCCTTCGTCCAGTCCGGAGTCCTCAGCTTCGCAAACGGATAGGGGTTGCCGGGGATGAAATCCGTGAGGTGAAGCCGGGCTGGGTACTTGCCCGTCATCACGCTCGCCCGAGTCGGTGAGCAAACAGGCGCCGCCGCGTATGCTTGTGTAAACCGGATGCCCTCGCGCGCCAGGCGATCGATGTTTGGCGTTTCGTAAAAACTGTTGCCATAGCAGCCCAGCTGGTGCCAGCCGAGGTCGTCGGCCAGAATAAAAACGATGTTCGGGGCAGAGTCTTCCTCTCGGGGCCGGTCGCACGACTGCTGGCCCGCGGCGGCCACGGCTCCCCCCAGCAGATGGAGCATCCGGCGCCGGTTCAACATTACAGCTCCCGACTGCGACCGTGACATGGCCATCCTCTCCGAAACCGGCTCGTCGGGAGGTTCGGCGCGGTTAACTCGAGCCGCTGCCGCCCTCAGCAGTCAGGATACACCTGGCCGCGCCAAACCCTTTCGCCAGCCGGACGTACGCTTCCCTCCCGAGTGGCGCCGGTTCCTTTTCGCACCCTATCAGAGTGCAGGCGCGGCCGGGAAGTTCCAAATCGTCCTGCGAGGTTCAGGAACGTTCTTCCGGCGCGTCCGGCCGCGCAGGCCGTAATCCGCCCTTAAGCAGCCGGCAGGCTGACGGTCGACGGGCTGATGGGCTCCGGTGATGAGGTGGGAGGACTCGGGCATCCTCCTGAGGCCGACTACCGGGGAGCCAAGACGCCGTTTCGG